>Ga0256843_1001453_pt1 | contig 18728 bp, 20 predicted proteins | sample AlvinellametaG_FD_191572 | JGI IMG/M metagenome (GOLD analysis project Ga0256843, IMG submission 191572) | Pompeii worm associated microbial communities from hydrothermal vent at the East Pacific Rise, Pacific Ocean - Alvinella | ecosystem: Host-associated > Annelida > Integument > Unclassified ... | reverse complement strand
TAGTTGTAGGGATTTGTAAATATACCAATGCAAAAGTGAAAAAGAGTGAACTTACAAAGCTTCAAGAGCTTGTAGAGAGTGCTAACATTCCAGCCGATATTTTTGTCATTGTTGCAAAAAATGGTTTTTCGAAAGAGCTTAAATCACTCAAAAGTGACTCACTCAAACTCTTTACACTTAAAAACTTCAAATCACTCGTAGAGTAACATGAAAAAGAGAGTTCTCATTCTTCACGGTTGGGGTGGAAGCGACTACCCACACTGGCAGAGTTGGCTTGCAGGTGAGCTCGCAAAAGAGTATGGATGTGTGAGTTTTTTACACTTTAGTGAACCAAACACTCCAAAACTCGCCTTATGGATGAGCGAACTAGAGCAGGAGTTACAAAGCTTCCAACCAAATGTTGTCATCTGTCACTCTCTCGCAAACACTCTCTGGTTTCATTTTGAGAAGAGTTCCACTCAAAAACCACTACTAGAAAAAATCTACTTCGTTGCACCCCCTAGTAATAGCTGTACCATTGAAGAGCTCCAAGAGTTTTTTCCCATCAACTTTCAAGTAAGTTCTTCTGCAAAACAAGCACTTTTAATAAGCTCTGAAAATGACCCCTACATGACATTAACAGAAGCAAAAGCACTCCAAAAAGAGCTTAATATTCCTATGAAAATTATTGAGAATGGTGGACATTTAAATAGTGATAGTGGTTATGGTGCATGGCCGTGGATATATGAAGAGCTCAGCTCCTTAGACATAGAGATCTAAAGAGCTACTACTACTTACAGATGGTGTTACACTACTCTTTTGAGTCTGTGTAAAGCTCTCTGCTTTTTGTAAGCTTTGGTTTGTAACACTCGAAGGGAGTGTACTGTTTTGACTCTCATTTTTAACAGAACTAGGATCTACACGACCAACCTGAACTGGAGATGTCGAAGGAGACTGAAAGATATACTGAGTTACTTGCATAACATCCTCCTTAAATTCTTATACAACGATTATAACAAAAAAAATAATGTAAAAAAATTAAAAATTTCAATTAATAGTGTGTATAATTAGCAAAAAGAGAATACCTATGTCCCCTGCCCTCTACTTCCTACGATCAAGTGAAAGTAAAATTGTAAAAGATCTTACACCTTATGCCCACCCAAAAAGTGAAAACCCTCATGTATACTTTGAAGCCTATGGCCTCAATGGTGAAGACCTAGGTCTCTATGCACTCGTAAATAACACCCTTGCCGGTGCTATATGGTGTCGAAGAGTACCACAAAACAGCTTACCCGAGGTAAGCCTTGCTATTTTACCAGACTTTACACAAGAGGAGATAGATGCCATAATGATGGAACAGTTTCTTCAAGAGGTGAGTGTTGTCCATAGTGAAATTTCTGCTCGTACTTACGAGAATCAAGCACTCATAAATTTTTACAAGAAGTTTGGTTTTGAGGAACAAGAGGGGAGTGAACTCCTTGTAAAGAAGCTTACAAAGCAAGAAATTATTCGTCCAAAAGACAACTATGACCCACAAAGATGGATGGATTAAATATTTAACAATATTTTTTAATAGGATTTTATCCTCTTTCATGTTACTATTTCTTATTATATTTTAAAAGGTTTTTTATGACTACATTCAAAAAGTATGTGCTTCTTTTTACACTCTCAACATTCACACTTTATGCCAAGACATTAACAGGTGTTGGGTATGCTCCAAATGAGGCTTCTGCAAAAAAAGAAGCACTTGCTGACCTCTCTTACATTATTAAGAGTGAGGTACGTGCTAAAGCTCAAGAGAACCTTTTAGTCTCTGGAGAGAACATTCAAAAAAACTCCTCTTCAAAAATCACAGTAAGCTCGAACCTTCCTCTCCTTGGTGTTGTCTTTAAAACAAATAGTGCAAAACAGATGGCTACGGCATCACTCTCTACAAAAGAGGTACAAAAAGTCTACACAGCAAAACTTCATAATCTCAACAAAGAGATAAACGCAACACAAAAAGCCCTAGAAAAAATGGACTCTAACAGCCAAAAGCTCCAGCAGTACGAAAACCTTTTGTCCCTACTCAAAGAGTTTGACAAATACAGCAGTGTTACTATGCTCTTAGAGATTCCAACCATACAACCAACGCTAACAAAGGCCTATGTAAAAGCAGAACTTGACAAGTTAAATACAAAAATAGACTCTATTGAAATGGCAGCAGAACTCCTTGCAAAAGAGTTCAAGAAAAACAAAGTTTATCTCTACCCTCCACTTTTAGAGCATACATCAACAGCAACTCTCTTTAGCTCTCTTATGCTCAAACAGCTTAAAAGTAAAATAAACACAGTAAATAATCCGCTAGATGCTGAGTATATTTTACAAGGTGAGTACACCCTCTCTCCTAAAAATATGTACTTAAACTATGAACTTCTCGATGCAAAAGAGCATAAAATTGTTGCAAGTAAAACCCTCACTATTAATGCGAAGGCCTACAAAGGGGTAGAAGTTACTCCAAAAAACATTGAATTTGACCAGCTCATTCATCAGGGTATTGTTACTTCTGGAAAACTTCATGTCGCACTTAACTCAAACAAAGGGGATCAAAACCTTCTCTTTCATGAAGGAGAAGATGTTTCACTCTTTGTCAAACTCAATAAACTAGGGTACTTCTATATTGTTGGGTACACACAAACAGCTGAGGGGAGTTTTTCTTACCTTTTAGAGCTACAAGAGGGAGAGGGAAGTAGTAAGTTTGTAAAATTTGTAAATGCTGACGATGCTTCACGATGGATAAACCTTGGAAGCTTTAGTGTAGAAGCACCTTTTGGAGTAGAGACACTGCAAGTTATTGCTTCAAACAAAAAGTTTACACAACTTCCAGCTGCAGCATACGATGAAGAGAGTGGGTACTATGTTATATCCAACTCTCTTAAAAAAGGGTTAGAACAAACTCGTGGCCTCAAAAGAAAGAAGTCTCACAAGATTGAAATGAGTGAAGATATTCTCAACTTCACTACTATGGAATAGGTTTTATTTATTTAAAATCATTCCATTTACATTAATAATTTGACCATTATTCCAAAGTTCTAAATCAACAACTTTTTGATTTTTTAAGAGCTTTTTAAAATGTTTACATGAAAGTACTTCTACACCATCAACACTTACAACTACATCATTCTCATGTAAGTCATATCTGTATGCCGGTGTATCGTAGTAAACTTTTCCAATCGCACACCCTTTGTTTGAACCAAACTCTTCACGAATTTCCATTGGCATGTCATGGTTTAGTACAGCACCAAACATCATTTTACTAACATCAATTTTTTTCAAATAGACTGCTGTAAAATTGTAGTAACCATTTTCTATGTCAGTATCTACCATTACAAAATCTGCTGCTAAATATGGTGGATACAACATTTTGTTCTCAAACTCTTCAGGTGTAATGTTCTTACGCTGTTTTATATGTAAAAGTTTTACAATTTTGTAACCCTTGTCTAGTTTTGGAACAACTTCACTATTGTAATCTTCAAACTCAACATAACGCTCTTGTTGAACTTCCCTCTTTTTACCAATTGTAGGCATTTTCATACAACCTGTTATACTCAATAAAATAACTGCTGCGAGAACTGTTTTAAACATAATATGTCCTTCTATTTATATACTTGGATTATATATCAATTTTACTAAAAGTTCATTGATATATAATATATTCTGTTTATATTGTGTTTTATATGATTATATGCTACTATTTGCTAATACAAAGATGAAGGATAAAAGATGAATAGAAATCTTAAGTTATATACAGCAGTTGGAGTACTCTCTGCACTGTTTATGTTTCCAGGTTGTGGCAAAAAAGTAGAAGTTGCACCTATGCAAAAAGTAAAAGCTGAACGCTCTCAAGAGCTTGTTATTACAACAGATGTAAAGAAGAAGCCTGCCAAAGAGAAGACACGTTACCAGTACAATGTAAAACTTGACAATGTAACAAACACAAAAGCTGAACTCATTTTAAAAAACAAAGGTGATAAACCTTTAAAAATTTCTAGCATTAAACTTATTAATGAAGCTGGAAACAATGGTCTCATTAAAACATCTAACAACTGTGGAAAGACTATTTTAGGTGGTAGCAGCTGTAAACTGAATGTTGAATTTATTGGTGAAGAAGAGGGAAGATATGCTTCTGTAATCCAAATTAAATCAAACGACAGACGTAACAAAGTTACAAACATTTTAGTAACTGCAATTGGTCAAGACAAATACCATGCACGTGTAAATAAAGTAAACTTAAAACCACAAACTGCAAAAAAAACTGTAGAACTTAAATTTAATGCACTCAATAGAACTCAATACATTCAAATTGAAAATGATGGTCTAGGTGTATTAAAATTCAATCCTCCAAAAAGAAGTGGTGCGGATGCAGATAGCTTTAGCTACACAACTACATGTAAAAGAAGTTTAGAAGTTGGTGAGAAGTGTTCTATTGCTGTAACGTATGACCCTACAAAAAAAGAGGGATATAGTGATGCAGTTATTAAAATCCCATCGAATGGTAACATTACTCCATCAAGATACATTAGACTTGAGGGTTACTCAAAACCATTTACTATCAAACTTACAAACTTTGTTGTTTCTAAAAATGTAGCAGACTTCGTAGATGACTACTTTGCTTCAAACAAAACATACTATGTAAGAACAATCTACCAATCTAAAACAGATAGATTCTTTACAACTGGTATCTCTAAAGAGATTAAATCTTACTTCAAAGCAAACGGTTTCAAACTTGCAAGATCAGCAAGTAGTGCAGATAAAATCATTACTATCTACCCTACAGTGACAGTAACGAAAAATGAGCAAACAAATGATGTACAGTACAACATCGTTATTAACGGTCACCTTACAACAAAAGCTAAAAACCTTAAAGTTGATGACAACAAAAACTTAGCAGTGAGCTATGACTCTAATGTTACACAAACACAATTTACAGCTATTTCACTTAATGACTTAGTATTTGACAAAAGAAAATTCCAATATGGCCTAACAGTTCAAGTAGACAATGTTGCTGATGAGAAAGAAGTAGCATCGACTGTTGCAGATATTACAGTTTCTAAACTCTTTAATGTTCTTGGTCTCCAAGATACGAAAGATAACAACTAATGAAAAAGTTACTTTTATCTCTTCTAACACTCTGTGCTACTAGTCTACTAGCACAGGGAGGCTTACAACCAGAGTTCTCTGCTGATGCAAATGCTCTTAAATCAGAATTTGCTGTTCAAGCTACAAAACATGTTGCAAAGAAAAAAGTAGAGAAAAAAGAGAAAAGCTCCTCTTTTTTAAGTAAATTTTCATTATCTGGAAACAGTGATGAAATTACAATAAAAGTTGTTTCACTCAAAGAGGTTTCTGCATATACAAAGACACATAAAATGATTACGCTTACAACATCAAAAACACCGGTTAAAAAATCGGATATAGAGAAGAAAGCTAAGCAAGTTAATGCAAAAAAAGTTCTTATCTACAAAGACAGAACTGGTAGACGTTTCGTTTACTTCTTTAAAAAATAGTCCAGCGAGAAGAGGGAAGAGCAGATGAAACAATTATTACTAGTGGCGTTACTGCTCTTTACTACACTACTCTCTGCACAAACACAGAGAGTAGCCCTTCTTATTGGCAATAGTGCTTATGGTGGTGGCAATACTCTTGACAACCCAATTCAAGATGTCACACTCATCAACAAAAAACTCAAAGATTCAGGTTTTGATACTATTCTTATTAAAGATGCTTCTCTTGCAGAGATGAAAAGTGCATTAAAAAAGTTTCAAAAAAAACTCTCTACAGATTCAGTAGGTCTCTTTTACTTTGCAGGACATGGTATAGAGATTGATGGTCTAAACTACCTCGTACCTATTGATGTAGACTTTAGTAATGAGGATAGTCTCAAGACAAAATCTTTAAATATTAACCGTGTTGTTCGCACACTCAAAGAGGTTGGGAACTCTCTTAATATTCTCATCCTCGATGCTTGTCGGGACAACCCAGTGACACCTCTTAAAAAGAGAGGTCTTGCACCTTTTATAGCACCACAAGGTCTCTTTGTCGCCTACTCTGCACAGTCTGGAGAGAAAGCACAAGATGGTCCCAAAAATGGAAACAGTCCCTTTGCAATAAGTCTCGCTAACAATATAGCTCAACCTTTAAACCTTGAGACTCTCTTTCGTGAAACCAGAGTAGATGTCTATAAAATGACAGATGGAAAACAGCGTCCGAGTACCTACAGTGAAATACTCTCTGACTTCTACTTTACACCTCCAAAAGAGCATACTCGTGCACTTAAAAGAAAATCTGGAGCGAGTAGTGTTGATTTTATTCGACATAAGCGTTTCATAGAGCCAAAACTTGTGCTCATAAAAGCGGGAAGTTTTACACAAGGAGACAATGAAGACTTTGAAGCTGCACCTGCACATAAGGTAACTATTGAAAAAGATTTCTACATAAGTGCTTACGAAGTCACTTTTGAAGAGTTTGACCTCTTTTGTAAATACACAGGTTGGAAAAAACCACATGATAACAACTGGGGAAGAGGTAAGCAGCCTGTCATTAACATTACCTACAACGATGCACAAGCCTATGTGGCTTGGCTTAGTAAGGTAAGCCATAAGAACTACAAACTCATTAGTGAATCACAGTGGGAGTATGTAGCTCACTCAAAAACATCTATGATGTATGGTGTGTGTGACGATGATGCCCTTCTTGGAAAATACGCTTGGTACAATGAAAATGCCAACAAACATCCACACCCAATTGGCACAAAAAAACCAAATAGTTATGGCGTTTACGACATGCTTGGCAATGTTGCAGAGCTTACTGCAGACAACTTTTACAACTACAAAAATATTTATAAATTGCAAAATGAAGAGGAGTCTGACCAGAAGGTGCTCAAAGGTGGAACATACTTTAGTGCTTATGATGAACTACCAGTTTACAAACGAACAGAAGCAGACATTCATGATGCAAATAGTTACACAGGTTTTAGAATTATTCTTCAAAAATAGTTCTTTCACCTTTTTTATTGCAATCTGCCATACTTTTAAAAAATCTCTTCAAAACGCTGTACCATTCTGCCTATATTTTCTAAGGAAAAATCATGAATGGAACAATTATGGTCACATACAAAATACTCTGTAAGTCAGACTTTAACAAAGAGATTAGCCTCACAAAGCTTTTAGAGAATGAAAAAATTGCGAAAGTCATTAAGTCAGAACTTGCCAAAGGTTACAGAAACCTTCTTTTAAAAGAGGGTTTAGAGGGAAGCTCCCTAAAAATTGAAACTATAAAAGAGTTACATCAATTTGAAGTACAAAAAGATGATTTTGCAGATATTTTAGTCTTAGCAGAAGAGGATGCCTTTAATAAAAAGCTTATAAAAAAAGAGTGTGACCGAGTAGAACTCGTAGATATAGTGACTCAGTAGAGAGTTCCTTACTCCAAAAGAGCTTCTATATCTTTCTCTATGCTTTTTGGAGTTGTATAGGGTGCATAACGTGCTACAACATTTCCCTCTCTGTCTACAAGAAACTTCGTAAAGTTCCACTTTATTGTTCCTATGCCTAAAAAGCCACCATGCTCTTTTAAGTAGTTATACAGAGGCGATGTATTTTCACCATTTACCTCAATTTTCGAGAACATATCAAAGGTTACATGGTATGTTCCCTCACAGAAGAACTTTATTTTTTCATTTGATCCTGGTTCTTGAGAAAGGAACTGGTTTGAGGGGAAACCTAAAACCATAAAACCTCTCTCTTTATACTTTTCGTACAACTTTTCAAGACCCTCATACTGAGGAGTAAAGCCACACTCACTTGCTACATTTACAATGAGAAGTACTTTGCCTTTGTACTTACTCATAGAGATGCTCTCTCCATCTATAGTGGTTACATTAAAATCGTATATGCTCATTCTATTTTCTCCTGCATGTAGACCTAGTGCTAAAAAAGAGAGAAGAAGAAGTTTATAAAACCCAGACACTAAACTTTCTTCCTTTAATTTTTCCATGCTTTAATCTCTCATAGGCTTGGTCAATGTGTTTACTCTCTATGGCAACATAAGCCTGTCTATCGTAAATGTCAATTTTTCCTATAGAACTACCATCTAAGCCAGCATCACCTGTCAGTGCACCTAAGAGGTCACCTGCACGAAGTTTGTCCTTCTTACCACCCTCTACTACTAAAGTAATATACGCAGCATGAAGTTTAAAGTTTGTACTCCCTTTGAGTGTGCTCTCCTCTAAAAAGAGTCTTGTTGCATCCTCTTTATACTCTTCAACTTTTTCAAGATCATAAGATGTGTAGAGTGTTACTGCTATACCTTCAGCCCCAGCTCTCCCCGTTCTTCCAATTCTATGTGTATAAGTCTCAGCTGTATGTGCTAAGTCATAGTTAACAACCATAGAGAGCTCTTTTATGTCTAGTCCTCTTGCTGCAACATCTGTCGCCACTAAAATAGGACAAGATGCATTACTAAACTGTACTAAAACATCGTTTCTTTCATACTGTTCTAAGTCACCATGAATGGCAAGAGCATCAATTTCTCTTTTTTGTAAACGCTCTGCTAACTCTTTTGCTTCAACTTTTGTGTTGGTAAAAATAATGACATTTTTCGGTTTATATTGAGAGAGAACTTTAACAAGAGTCTCCTCTTTGTTTTGTGTAGCATAAAAAATTTCTTGAATTTTGTTTGGCTGCTCAGAAGAGACTGTTTTTACAACCACTGCATCTTTTTGAATTTTTTGACTAATAGCTAAAATATCGTCGTCGTATGTTGCTGAGAAAAGTAGTGTCTGTCTCTCCTTGGGCATAAACGCCAAGATGGATTCTATCTCTTCTATAAAGCCCATATCTAACATTCTGTCTGCCTCATCTAACACTAACGTTTGTAGGTTAGTGAGTTCTAAACTCTCTTTATTAAGATGCTTCAAGACCCTACCTGGTGTCCCTACAACAATATGTGCTTGGTGTGCTAACGAGCCTAACTGTTTGCCAAACGAGTCACCACCAGTTAGCATAAGAATTTTAATGTTATGCTGGAACCTTGCAATTTTACGTAGCTCTTTAGAGACTTGGTCTGCAAGTTCACGAGTAGGACATAAAATAAGAGACTGCACACGAAACTTTTTTACATCTAAGTTTGTAAGTAGACCAATACCAAATGCAGCCGTCTTTCCACTCCCTGTTTTTGCCTGAGCAATAACATCTTTTCCCTCTAAAATGAGAGGGAGAGTCTCCTGCTGAATGGGAGTTGCATTTTTGTAACCTAAAGAGTTAAGTGTTTCTATCATGGAAGTGCTAAGGGGAAGTTCTGAGAAGTTCATAGTTTAATCTTTTTGTATAATTATACTCTTTTAGCCTTTAAACTGATACATAATAAGTGATGCAGCAATACCAACATTAAAACTTTTAATGCCCTCTTGCATCTCTATGGTCACAACCTCATCACAGAGTTCTAAAATATCTTCAGCTATGCCTCTCCCCTCATGCCCCATAATAAGAACCCATTTCTCTGGTGTTTTTGCCTTGCGTAGAGGTGTTGCGTTTGGATGTACCTCAGCAGCATAGACACGGTAACCTCTCTTTTGAAGGGTTACAATACTCTCTTTGATATCTTCATGCATAGAGGTTTGCACCATGCTAGCATACCCCATAGAGACACGAAGCGCTCGTCTGTTAAAAGGGTGTGGTGTCTCTTTAGAAATAAGCAGAGAGTTTACACCTAATGCAGCACAACTTCTCACAATAGCACCTACATTTTCAGCAGAGGTAATGCCATCTAGTAGCAAAATCTCATTCCCAAGTTCTTCTAAAGAGACATCCTGTGGTCGTAAAGCATGCATCATACAGTTATGGTGTATTTTATGACCAACTATCTGCTTCATCTGCTCTTTTGTAGTAACATACTTTTTTGCAATCTGCTTTGTTTGAAGTAACTCATGAAACTCTTCATAGTACTCTTTCGTCGCTAAAATACTCTTAACTTCTAAGTTTTCAGACTCCAAAAGCAGGTTCACAACCTTAGGACTATCTGCTATAAAACTCCCATCGTCTCTAAACGCAGACTCTCTTAGCGAAGAGTATATTTCTAACTCTTGTACTCCTACATTCTCTACATAAATCATGCGACAGTTTCTGGCTTTTCAAAACTATTTACACTACGCATAGACTCTAACGCAATCTTCTCTATGGATGCAGGAGCTAGTTTATGTCTCTTCTCAAAATTATAAATAGCATCTGTATTGAAAGCTTCTATATCTCTTACTAGTGCATATATCTCTCCATAAAGACCTTCATCTCTCAAAAGTGCAGCCTCTACACTCTCCGATATATTCATCTGCTCTAAAATATCTTCAAGTTTTGCACTAAAAATAGTGTCAATGAGAGAGAGAACACCTACAAAGTAAGCTTCACCAAGTCTATTGCTTCTTGCATCTGGCTCCACAACTTTTAAAATGTTTTCCATCAGCTCAGTTCTGTTTTTTACCATCAACATAAGCGGTGTCTTCTCATCCTTCGTAACAGACTTTGAGTAAATCATAAGCATAAGCCACTGTCCAAGAGGAATACGCCCTACAAGTGTAAGGACATGGTGAATAGAAGAGATTCTATTTCTAAAGTGGAAGGCTCCAGAGTTTATGAACTGTAGTAACTGCACAGTAATTTCATGGTTGTTTTCAAACTCCTGCGTTATTTCATCTATATTTACATCTTGCATAAGTAGATTATAGAGTCTTAAAACAGCCATATTAGATGGTTCATATTTTGCATTTTCTAAGATTTTAGGTTCAGCAAAGAAGTAGCCTTGAAACCAATCACACCCTAGTTTTTTTGCAACTTTGTACTCAGCATCGCTCTCAATGTTGTCTGCCACAACTACAATGTTATGCTCTTTTGCACTCTGAATAAACGCGGCGATTTCAGAAAGGTTTTCTCCCTTAGTATCTACCTTAACAAAAGAGAGATATTTTAAGATACTCTTGTACTTTGCAAAAGTGTTTTCATCTACCTCTATGTTGTCAATACTGAGCTTGTACCCCTTCTCATACAGATGCTCCATTCTCTCAACAACTCTTTCACTCAATGGTACACTACTCAAAATACTAAAAATAAAGAACTTACTAGGAATAGAGAATATAATGTCATGAAGAAGGAACTTCTCATCTATTTTTACAAAACCTCGTCTATCGCCTAAAAGGGTATGTGTCCCAAACTTATTTAAGACATTGTTAATTATAGAAGCACTACTGTAGCGACTCAAAGCAGCTTCTGACCCCTTGTATAAAATTTCATATGCTACTAAACGTGCACTTGAATCTAAGATAGGCTGACGACCTAAATAAATATTTTGCATAAAACAGACTCCTTCTAGTTCTTTCACTTTAATTGTAGCAAATATATAGTTTAACAAAGGTGTCTCTGTTGTTCAAAAGTAAAGAAAAGAGTATAATTGTGACAAGAATAAAAATGATGAAAAACAGAAAAACAGACCAATATACTATTTCAAATATTCAAGAGTACCCTCATTTATGGGAAGAGAGTATGCAAATATATAGAGACTCCTTTCCCCAATGGGAGAGAGAAGATGAGTTGAGTATTTTCAACAACATTCAAAGAGAGCACTATGTTATGTTTCTACTACATAACAAGGAAGAGCTTGCAGGTTTTTACATTCTAGACATCAATGCAGACTTAGAGTATGCACTTTTCTCTTTTGTTGCCATCAAAGAGAGACAAAGAGGATTAGGCTTAGGGAGTCGTCTTACTCTTCATGCTATTGCCTATTTTCAAGAGGAAAAAAAACTGCACTACTTTTTCACAGAGGCGCAAGAGAGACAAGCAACACTTTATGAAAAGCTAGGCTTTTTAAGACTCTCTCTAGAGTACAGAGTTCCCTCTTTTAACTCTGAAGAGAGTATTCCTATGACTCTTTTACTCATTCAAAAAAGAGAGCTACAAGAGCAGAGACTTCTTGCCATTATTGACGATATTTTTCAAAGAGGCTACACGCTTGAGGCATCAGACCCTAGACTTCTTGCTCAACTACAAAGAGTTAAACAGCAGTTTCATCTCTAACAACATGACCAACAAACTGGCTCATATCATCAAGTATTTCAGCACCTCTTCGAAACCCTAAACCACAGGCACCATTTGAGTAAAAAACACCCGCTTGGTAGTGAAGGTTTTTGGCATCTCTTACAAAAGGGGTGTAGGCTTGGTAAATGCTCTTGTACTCTCCATATATACCATCTGTAGCTTTTAAGAGTTTACTATTTTCTACAATCTCTATATTTGCACCCTCTCTTCCAAACATTCTCTTCTTCACATACTTACAAGAGAGTGGAGAGAAAGAGGTCTCTAACAAATAAGGGGAGTCTGGAAAGAGTTTGTAGAGAATGGCAAGCATCCCTTTGGACTGGTAGAGTAGTGTGTAGGCAGGATTTAACATACTTTGCTCTTCTTCTCTTTGAAAATGCTCCATATCTTCCCAAGGGTAGAGTTTAAACCAGAAGTCAAATGCCTCTCGCCCCTCACTCTCCTCTAAATAACAGAAGTCTGTACTCAACTGCTTCTCTTTTGCCATGCGCTCTAAAAGTTTAACCGTCTCATACTCCTCCTCTATACCTTCTACACAAGAGAAGAGAAAACGGCTATATTCACCCCGTTTTGTGGCTGCTATTGCTACAAATTTCTCTGCAATAGCTCCATAGATAGTATTGAACTGACTGACATTCTCTAGTTGAGCATACTCTAACATCATCACTTGAATAAGCGCTGTCTCAAGTAAAAGAGTGGGTGTGTCTGCATTAAACTCTATGAGTTTTATCTCTCGGTTGTCTATACCACCACTCAAGTCAAAACGACCATAAAGGTGTAACTCTCGCTCTGTGGCGAAGCTTCTTTTTATTTCAGGAATTAAGCTTGGTGGAATGTCAAGTTGCTCAAAGAGATTGTTCTTTATGACATACTCTGCACCTTCCTCGTACATTTTATAGAGTTCATTTGTTGCATCATGGTAGGCTTGTGCCTCTTGAGATGTAATGCTTAGAAGTTTGTCACGGACAATATACTCACCATCATGGTCCTTAAACCAGAGAAAACCTATCTTCTCTAAATGCTCATTCTTTAAAGGTTTTATGGAAAGAAAACTGGGCATGCTACTCCTTTTTTTGAGAGAGAAAACCGCTCATAAACTCTTGTGCACACAGAGCTAGATTCTCAGAGTCATATCCCCCTTCTAAAAGAATGAGAACCTCCTGTTTTAAAGCACCAAAAACTCTACCAATAGTTCGAAAGTTTTCTGTTTTTACATAGATGTATTCATCTTGTGTATAGTCACTCTCTAAGGTGTCAAACCCTAAAGAGAGAACAATGACCTCATCCCTCTCTTGTACATTTTTTTCTATAAAATTTGCAACATACGCCACATACTCTTCCCCAGAAATACCTGTAGAAAATGTCTCTAAAGAGACATAAGGGTTCTCCTCTTGGTGTGTAGTATCTAAATAGGGGTAGTTTCGTAAAGTATTAGCATGCAAAGAGGCGTAAGGTGCCGCTTGAGAGGCAAACTCCATACTTCCATCCCCAATATGGTAGTCAATGTCTAAAACTCTTACCCTCTTCCCTGCCTCTACTAAAAGCTGTGCTGCTAAGTAGGCATTGTTAAAAAAACAGTACCCTCCATACGTTCGTCTCCCCGCATGATGCCCAGGAGGACGGTTTAAGACAAAGGCTGAATGAGCACTCTCTAAGAGGTACTTTGCCCCCTCTAAGGCACTCTGTGCAGAGTTAAGTGCTGCATAAATACTCTCTTTTCCTATGGGTGTACCTATCTCATTGGAGTACATACCCCCTTGAAAATAACGCGGTGACTTACTGAGGTCTTGACGAAAAAGCGGTGGTACATACTCCTCTTCCCCCTCTAACTCCTCACCTATAGCCAAAAGAAAGTCTACATAGTCATCATCATGAATGCTACGAACACGCTCACTTGCGACTCCCTCAACATAGACAACTTCTGCCTCATAAGCCTTTAACAGCCCCTCTAAAACAAGGTCAACACGAGAAGCTACCTCTAAATGTTTGTAACCAGGAAGACCATCGGAGAGATCAATACTTGGCTTGTGTAAGGCATGGTGTTTTGGATAGAAATACTTCATTTTACTCATACTCAACCCTTGTTTGGGCCCCTTTTTCTAAACTTTTGTCAAATGCTTGACTCTTTCCCCAGTAGGAGATTATTTTTTGGAGTAACTTCGCTCCAAAGGTTTGGGAGACACTATTTGCTTCTGGAATTAACTCTACCATATCCACACCAACTACAGTCGCCTCAGAGTCAAAAAAAAGTACATGCAAAATCTCTGTAGCAAAGTAGTAGTCTATACCCCCTGGTTGTGGAGTACCTACACTTGGGACAAACGCGGGGTTAAAAACATCCATATCTATGGAGAGATAGAGTCTCCCCTCTAGAGCTCGTAACTCTTCAAAGAGCCTCTCTTTCGTACTCTCTTGCTGTAAAGCACGGTCACCATAAAAAGAGATATTCGCATCATGCTTCACTCGGTCTGCCTCTTTTTCAAACAGAGAACGCACACCAACCATAATGAGCTTATGCCCCTGCTCTAAAAGATGGTGTGCTGGAGTGGCATGACTCCAGACATTGCCCATATAACTCTCTCTCAAGTCTGCATGTGCATCTAAAAAAAGTATGGTGGCAGGCTCCTCTAAAAGCCCTTGTGTAATCTGCGGTGTAATAGAGTGGTCCCCACCCAAAGAGATGAGCAGCTGTCTCTCTCCTACATGAAGAGCTTCTGTTTTGGATGAAATCTCCTCATATGTAAAAATACTCTTCTCAACAGAGATGTTCAGAAACTTCATCGGTGACCACTCTAAATCTTCGTCGTAGTACTCTAAAGTATTACTCGCCTCTAAAATAGCATCTGGGGCACTCTCAGTTCCCCCTTTGGCACTCACACTCTCACCAAAACAGACTCGTTGAATAATTATGTCCGCTTCACTTGAGGGGGAGTTTGGTAAATACTGGTACTTCATAAGCACTCCTTCAAAACATACAATGCAGTAGCTCCTTTTGAGAGTCTCTACAAACCTATGTTTTTCTTAATTTGTGTAGGAAGAACAAACGCAGAGACTAAACTCTCTACACCAAGACCTACAAGGTTTAAATCGACTGCAGATTCTATAAACTTTTCATGTAAATCCTCATCTACAATACTTAAGTCATCACTAGCAATCACATAGCCCCAAAGATGGTAAAACGAAGGCACTATAACACCGTAACTTCTTACATCTTTAAAAACACGTCCCATCATTTCACGAATGTGTTTATGGTTTTGTGACTCTTGTGTATCGAGTGCACCACCCTGTGTTGCGACAATAGCGTTTGGATTTAAGAGAGGTTTGAGAGTTTTGTAAAGACCCTCACCGTAAAGAAATGCTGCGGGAGAGTCCCAATCGTCTACATCTATAAGATCGCCAATAACTACATCGAACTTCTCTTGAGAGTTTGCGAGGTACTCATTAATGTCCATGTAGAGTAGCTCTAAACGCTCATCGGCAAAAGCCTCTGCACCCCATGAGGGAATATGCTCTTTACAAAGTGCAACAAACATCTCATCTATGTCGACCATAACGACCTTTTCTACACTTTTATGGGCAAGAACTTCACGGGCAGTTGCACCCTCTCCACCACCCATAATCAGCACTCTCTTAGGGTTTGGATGTGCTAGCATTGCAGGGTGAACTAATGCCTCATGGTACATATGTTCGTCTGACTCGCACGACTGAATATCTCCATCAAGACTTATGCAGACTCCATGCATTTTCGATTCAAAAAAGAGGTACTCTTGGTAGGGTGTTTTTCCCTGCACAATTATCTTCTCAATTCTACGCTCAACACTATCTGACACATTTGCATTTTGTCTATAATTTAACATACTCTCTCTCCTTTTGAAATGACTCTATAACTCTAAAAATAGCACGATTTAAATGGTGCAACTCTTCACGACTAATAATAAATGGTGGCATAATGTAGACAAGGTTTAAAAAGGGTCTCACCCAAACACCCTCCTCTAAAAAGCGTGGTGTCATAATGCTTAAATCTACCTCTTCATAAAGTTCGACCACACCAATAGCCCCTAAAACTCGTACCTCTTTGACTATAGCTAAGGCTTCACACTCTCTTAACTCCTCTAAAAGTTGCTTCTCTATACCAGCTACTCTCTCCTGCCATGGAGAGTTAAGCAGAAGCTCTAAAGAGGCATTTGCAACGGCACAAGCGAGAGGATTTGCCATAAAAGTAGGACCATGCATAAGCACATTACCCCCACTCTCTACTCCAGCCATAAGCTCTTTTGTTGTTAAGGTTGCTGCTAAGGAGAGGTAACCACCTGTCAGAGCTTTTCCAACACACAAAATGTCTGGAACAACACCCGCATGTTCACAAGCAAAGAGTTTTCCAGTCCTTCCAAACCCCGTTGCCACTTCATCTAAAATAAGAAGCACCCCATAGGTGTCACAGAGTTCTCGTACACGTTGTAAAAACTGAGCAGAGTAGATGTTCATACCACCTGCCCCCTGCACAATTGGCTCAAGAATAACAGCGGCTATCTCTTCATGGTGTGCTGCTAACTTTGTCTGAAAATCTTCTAAAGACTCTTCACTCCAAGGGGCATCAAACGCAGGTGCAGGTGCCTTTGCAAAAATGTTTTTATGTAAAATACCTTCAAAGGCACTATGCATCCCTGTTATAGGGTCACATACACTCATAGCACCAAAGGTATCACCATGGTACCCTTTTGAAAAGGCTAGAATTTTTCTTTTTTTTCTGTTTCCTTGAGAGTTCCAGTACTGAAACGCCATTTTTAGTGCGACCTCAACACTCACACTTCCACTATCACTAAAGAAAATATGTTCTAGTTTTGGAGGCGTTATACGAAGAAGTGTCTCTGCTAATTTAATGGCACTCTCATGTGTTAGTCCACCAAACATAACATGACTCATTTTAGAAAGTTGCTCCTCTGCTGCTCTGTTAAGCTCCTCTACATTGTAGCCATGAATGACAGACCACCAAGAGCTCATACCATCAATCACTTTCCGACCATCTTCTAGTTCTAAGTAGACACCGGATGCACCAACTACAAGCTCCATCTCTACAGAGGGAGTCGAAGGGGCATAAGGGTGTAAAATGTGTTCTTTATCAAACTGTTTCAAAGGGTTCTCCATCCATTAAATATACTGAGCATCTCTGCGTTTAAAAGCGCTATGTACTCTTTTTTCTCCTCTACAGTAAGCTCTGTCTCTGGGGAGAAGTACTCCTCCTCATGCATATCAGTACGGAGAAGTTTTAGCTGCCAGATATTATCATTTTGTAAAATAAGCTCTTTACTCTTAAAACTTTTGAGTGTCTCTGCGTTTATGTACTCTTTTATGGAGTTTATCTCATGGTCCATATAGACATGTTCTCCACGGGCATTACGTGTAAAGCCTCGCACATTGTAATCTATGGTGACTATGTCTGTGTCAAAGAAATCAAAAATGGCATTGAGAGAACTCAAAGGGGTAATCTCACCACAGGTAGAGAGTTCGATGTCTACACGAAAACTCAAAATACCACTCTCATTTTCAAAGTCTGGGTAGGTGTGTGCGGTTATGTGACTCTTGTCTAAATGCATAGTGACACCCGAGCCCTTTTCATCTCCTAAAAGAAGTACAGCAGAAGCACCATAAGGCTCATAATTTTGTAAAGAGACATGAAGTACCTCCGCCTCAATAATAGCAACAACTCTCTTTAAAAGTTCACTCACCCTCTCTGCAGAGTAGTTTGTGTTTATATACTCAATATAGGACTTTTTCTCCTGCGCAGTTGGCGCGATAACAAAGTCATAAAAACTAAAACTTAATGCTTTTTTTAAATTGTTAAAACCTACTAATTTCATACTCTTTTTTCACCTCTTCTCTCTTAGGAGAATTATACACTAAATCTCTTCCCTACAAGAAGCTTTTAGCCCATAAACCTCTGCCCTTTGAAGAACTTCTAAGGCGTGTTTACTCATAGTAGGTTGCTCTGCCATCTTTCCATTTTGGTTAAATACTTTCTTCTTGGAATGGAGAATTTCTAAAGCATCTTCATAGAGCGCTTGCTCGACCTTATAGAGTTCATGAAGTATTGCTACTTGTGAAGGGTGAATCACTGTTTTAGAGAAGAGCCCCTCTTTTAAGTCTCTGAGTACATCCTTCCTAAAACCTTTACTATCGTTAAAGCAGGGAAAAACACCCCCACTTACAGCAAAACCACTACTCTTAAAAACAGCAATAAAATGACCAATAACACTCGATGGTGCACTCAAGTCAAAGAGAGAATCCTCACAACTTCGACGCATCCCTAAAGACTTTAGCATATCTTCTAAACCAAAACGGACTAACAAAATATTCTTTTTGTGTGTGAGTATTTTCTCTTTAAGAGCATAAAGCTTACTATGCTCAAAAAGCTCAGTACCCTCTATACTAGGCATGAGAGCATACTCAGTACCCTCAAAAAAGGAGAGATACTCTTGCGCATTTTCAAGAGAGAATTTTGCTAACACAAATCCTGTAACGTTAGTAATGGATGGCTGTTGTAGAAACTTTGGAATCTCACTCACCTCTTTTGCTCGTAAAAAGATGAGGGGACTTTTTGTGTGAATGGTAGCTAACACCTCTTCTAAA
>Ga0256843_1001451_pt1 | contig 18733 bp, 14 predicted proteins | sample AlvinellametaG_FD_191572 | JGI IMG/M metagenome (GOLD analysis project Ga0256843, IMG submission 191572) | Pompeii worm associated microbial communities from hydrothermal vent at the East Pacific Rise, Pacific Ocean - Alvinella | ecosystem: Host-associated > Annelida > Integument > Unclassified ... | reverse complement strand
TATAGTTTTCTAAAGGTTCTGGAAGGATCTTCTCTCCAAAGAGAAAGACCATACCACCAAGATAGCCCATAAAAAGTCCAAAGGCAGAGAAAAAATCCTGATCATAAAGATCACCATTTTCTACACCATCATTAAAAAAAATCATCATCTCTGTAACAAAAGGAGAAACACAGATCATCCCTTCACAGCCCTCACCAAAAACTTCACGATTTGAGAGATATACTCGTAAAAAATACTCTATCATCTCTGGCTTTTCATTAGCCATATTAAAATACATGGAGACGATCTCATAGATCTTTTCTTCTGTAGAGATCTCTTTTTCATTTATCTCACGAATTTGAGAACCGATATACTCAGAAATGTATAAAACAAGCTCTTTTGCCAAAATATCTTTTGATTTAAAATAGTTATAGAAGTTACCTACACTCATACCGACTTTCTCAGCGATATCAGGAATGGTAGTGATATAAAAACCTTTTTCAGAAAAAAGTTTCAATGCTGCAGAGATAATCCCTGTTTTTCGTTCTTCTTTTGTTACTCTAGCCATATATTCTCATTTATCTAAATTGTAAATATTATATCATTTTTTCTAAAACTATTTGCTAAAATCTAAGAGATTATAAATATTTACAATACAATTTTCTTTAAGGAAGATACTGTTACAATTTTTAAAAAGATTAATAATTGTTATTTTTATTATTAAAACAACTAAATAATTTAGAGGGTTTATATAGTGCTAGCAATACGTTTAATAAAAGTCATTAAATATTGTTTATTTATAATGGCTATCTCAGCATGGGGTGCTGAAGAAAATATAGACAATCTACTTGGAGATTATGCACAAAAAGCCGATCTTTCAGAGCAAACACGAAAAGAGAGCGCTGGTATATTACAGGTTTATACACGTCAAGATCTTGACCGTATGCAGGTACACCAACTCTTAGAACTTCTGGAAAAGATACCTTTTTTCCGCTACAGCGAAGACAACTATGGATTAACAAATCCTTTCTATACACCCTACCAACCGCCTATACCAAATAGTATGAGAGTTTATATAAATGATAGAGCAATCACAGGAGTCTTTACAAATGATGGTTTACGTCTCTTTGGACAGATGGATATGACTTTCATTGATCATGTAGAAATTTACCTTGGGATGCCATCACAAAATTTTGGGATAGAAGGTGCATACTATGTTGTCAAACTCTATACAAAAGATCCCGATCGAGAAAATACTACACTCACTGGTGCTATGATTGGATCAAATGGTACTACTTCTTTATACGGTTATCAAGCTAAGAAAAAAGATGATTTTAGTTATCTAGCATATGGCAGCTATACTAATTTAAAAAGAGAGAATGTGACGACAGATAAGGGTAATGTCTTAAAACGTAATAAAGAGTATCTTAGTGCATACGGAGAGATACGAAAAGGAAATCATCGTATTGAAATGCAGGCAATTACAGGAGATTCGGATGCTTTTATGGGTGATAGTCCCTCTTTAAATTCAGTCGATCCCTATTTTACTTTTAACTATTTCTATGGAGGGTGGTATTATGAAAATCCAGATAATGGACTCAAAGCATTTGCTAACTTAACCTATACAACAAGTAAATATCATGATAAGAGTTACCCTCCAAATCCTTTAGGTTATTATGAAACATTTACACCACCATATGTTGGAATTTATTACGAAGATCATAGTAAGATCAACGAAACTTTTGCAGATTTTCAACTAAAAAAAACTTTTTATAAGGGATCATTTAAAAGTGAAACAGGTATACAAGCTCGTTATAAACACTTTACAATCTTAGATACTCCTTTCCCAGCATCAGGAGATTATGACACAGAATGGCTACTCTCCTTTTTCACTGAAAACAGTTATTTATTAAGCACAAACCATATGTTTACAGCTTCTTTAAAAGTTGATCGATCTATTGATAATGGTGCCATTGAGGATAGAACACTTTTTAGTGGTAGACTAGGTTATATATATAATAATAAACAATGGACAAGTAAAACTTTTGCAATGTATGCGGATGCAGCACCAGTTATGCAGACATACTATACAAACAGATACTATTTTCACCGAAACAGTGATCCAGATATTGAACATGGATATGGTGTAACAACACAATTAATTTATAGACTAAACAAAACAAATAAAATCTCTTTTATGGCCTCACGCCTCTATCTCGAGAATACTCTCTACCTTGCAACTGATGTGATTGGAAGACCTTATTATGGTAACCTTGCGGAAGCAATGCATTTTACCACATATATGTTGGAGTATGAGTACCATTTTTCTCCATTAACAAAAGTTTCTACAAATTTATGGGAAAGTATAAATGATTATCGAAATAATTTTGGTAACAGTACTACCTATGGTGGTCTTATATCTTTTATAACAACATGGAACCGTTTTGATTTTCACAGTGACCTTGTCTATAAGGATTATGCATCTGTTCAAGATCCTGGATATGATTTAAATCTTGCTATTACATATCATTATTCTAGGGTTATGACCTTTTTTACAAAAGCTAATAATCTTTTAGGAGAAGCACTCAAAGAGAACTATTATGTTTATGATCCTCTTACAAATATAAAAACAGATCTTCCAGATGTTGATGTGCTTGATAAAAGAGTATGGATTGGTATGGAGTATCAGTTTTGAAAAAACTTTCTCTAGTATTTGTAATCTTATTTACTTCTCTTTTAATAGCTAATGAAGAAGCAAGAGAATTGCGAATACGAATTCTTGGAGCGCTTGCACATACGGTAACAGGGAAAAGTTTGCCTTATGTTTATCTTGACGAGCCAAATATAAAGAATTTAGATACTAAAAAATATGGATTTATACTGATTCAACAATGTAAAAAAGCAGATGTTATTTTTACACACAAAGCCGATACAATCTTGAAGGAGTGTCCGACATTAGATGATAAGATGCTATTCACCCTTTCTTATAGAGATTATATTACACATGAAGAACAGGCTATTGGAGCATTTTTTTGGCAAAAAGGAAGACCAAATATCATTTTAAATAAAAGACTCATACAACATTATCACATTCAATTACCACAAGAATATGATAAGTATGTAGAATAAGATCATATCAATGTTAAGAAAAATATTTCGATTTTTACTCCCTTCACAAGTTCTCTATTCAGTCATACTTTTTATCGTAATGTTATCTGTACTCTGGATCTATAAAGATATAGATCATTCATTTTCAAAAATAGAAAGAGATTATCTTCAGCTACAAAGTCAAGATATTAAAGAGTTTTCTCATAATATTTCAAAACATCTTAAAAAGATTATTCTAGATAATCCGCTAAAAGAACTCTCAAAAAATCCAAATCTAGAAGAAAAACTAAACCAGATTCTTGCACTATTTTCTACAAAGCATTATCGTTTTGTCTATATTCTGTATAGAGATAATCAAGGAAAATTAAGATACTTGGCTGATGGTTCCTATGAAAAAGAGCAAAGAGGCATCTTTCGTCAAAAATTTGACCCAGAGAGTGATCGCTGGCAAGAAGCACTTCAAAGTGGTAAAACCATTCATGTACTACAGGGAGATTTTACAGGTCTTTGGAGTACATACTATTATCCTTTAGATATTTGGAAGAATAAACGTTATCTTTTAGTATTTGACATTTCACTGCAGGCTCTCAAAGGGTTTAAAGCAATTTTACTACCATTTAAAAATCTTTTGAAGGTTATTTCTATAGTTTTAATCATTCTGTTTTTCATGAGCTTACTTTGGTCTATTCTCTTTTATCTACAACGACGTAAAACTAGTATAGATCCACTCACACGACTCTATAATCGAAATATGCTACATGAAGTAAAAAGACATTTGGACCTTCGAAAAACTTCAGTAATTTTAGCAGACCTTGATCATTTTAAACGAATAAATGATCGTTATGGTCACAATGCTGGAGATATAGTACTACAACATACAGCTCGCAGTCTTATGAGAACAACACGTCCAGAAGATATTTTAATTCGTTATGGTGGAGAGGAGTTCCTCATTTTACTCAATGGTATAGATACAAAAGAGGCACTCATGACTGTCGCTAAACGTATTCATGACGAATTTTCTAAGAATAAAATCCATTATAAAGACCAAAAATTAGATATCACCCTTTCAATGGGTATTGTTTCAGCACAAACAGAGATGTATGATCTTTCAGAAATCATTACTATTGCTGATAAAATGCTCTATATAGCAAAAACAAGCGGTCGAAATAAATTTGTTATCTATGGAGAAGAGACATCCGATACAAAAAGAGTTCTTCTCTACCCTGAAGTTATGGATGCTATAATGCAAGGAGGTCTATTTTTCCTCTACCAACCTATCTATGATACAAAGACATTAAAAACTCAAAAATATGAAGTACTAGCCCGACTACAAGATAAGCAAGGTTTTATATACTCTCCAGATGAATTTATTCCAACTATTCGAGGGACAACGGCATATAGAGATCTTAGCAAACTCTTGATTCAAACTGCTTTTGAAAAAATGACGCAAACAAATATAGAACTCTCAATTAATTTTGATATAAATGACTTTATGGATGAAACACTTTTTGAAGAACTCTATGATATTTTAAAAAATCAAGAAGCACTTATTAAAAGACTTACTATAGAGTTACTTGAAGAGTCTCCTGTCCTAAATTTAGAAGGCCTCATCAAAAAAGTCAATAGATTAAAAAAGATTGGTATTCAAATTGCCATTGATGATTTTGGAAAGGGCTATGCTGGTTTAAACTACATACTCAATTTTCATCCTCATATTTTAAAAATTGATCGCTCTATAGTTTCTAAAATTTTTGATCATCCCTATATTCCAGCTGTTACAGAGGCTATCATTACAACATGTCGAAATATAGGCATAAAAACTGTAGCAGAAGGTATCGAAGATGAAAAAGTTCTCAAAAAAATGAGAGATTTAGGTTTTGACAGTATTCAAGGTTACTATTTAAGTAGACCTCTTCTTTGGAAAGATGTAGAAAAACATCTCCAAAATTCCCATATTGAGTGTAAGTTTTTATCATAAACTTAAAACAATATTTCAAAAAACTACGATATAATTAAACAAAATTTCATATCGGATAATTCATGCTCGTTGTAAAAGCAACTCTATGTTAAAAATATTTCTTTTGCTTGTTACTATTAACTTATTTACTTTTGCAAACACATTAAAGATTGCTTCTAGTCCAAAAAATACTAGCTACTATATCTTGGCACAAAGTATTAGTGATATTGCAAAAATAGAAGGACAACAGAGAGTAATTCCAGTTCCAACCAATGGTTCAGTTGAAAATATAAAACAATTGTTACAAAAGAAGGTCACTTTAGCAATTGTTCAAAATGATATTGCTTTTTATGCAAAAAATGCACATAAACCTTTTACAAATTATAATACTAATTTACAATTAGTTTTACCTCTTTTTAAAGAACCTATTTTTGTATTAACAAATAAAAAAGGTATTAATTCACTTATGCAACTTCAAAATAAAAAAGTTGCTATAGGTGATAAAGACAGTGGACTTAATGAAAGTTCCAAAGTTATTTTAAATACCATAAATATTTTAAATTCACTTCAAATTTCTCAAATTCCTGAATCATCATCAATTAAAAGACTCCAAAAAGGCTATCTTGATGCTATCTTTGTCAACAATCTATCTTCTTATCTCAAAGAACAGATAAATCAAGAAAAACTTTTTATTGTTCCTATTTCAAAAAGTTTGGTACATAAATTAAAAAATACTTTTCCTTTTTTTGAGACACATAAATTTACACTCAAAAACCATGAAAGTATACCAACAATTGCCGTAAGAAGTATCTTAATTACGCGAAGTGATATTGATACACAAACTATATATTCAATTATTCAACTTTTAACAAAACACTATAATAATCTCATTTTTCCAGATGCTTATCATACTAATCTCAACGAACTTTTTAAAATAGATACACAGCTTGATTGGCATGATGGTGTCAAAGAGTACTTTTCACAACATAAAATAATCACTTCTTCAGACAAGATTTTCAATAAATACTTTTGGTACATCTTTATTGCGAGTATATTTTCTATAACTGTTATTCTTTATATCTTAGCACTGATTCTCTATAAACTAGGTTGGCTAAATAAATTACATAATAGTCAAACACTCATTACACTATTTCAAAAGATCTACTTTTATACTTTTAAATATAAATATATTTTACTTCTCTCTTTTATTATTCTTAGTTACTCTATTACAGTACTTATAATAAAATATTTTGAACACTCATGGGCAATTGAACATAATGTGATAAGTGTTTTTGATGAAAATCCATTTTTAGAAAGTTCTTTATGGCTTTTCATTTTTGGTGCCACTGGATATAATGGAGATTTTTTTCCAAACTCTTCAGAAGGAAAATTACTTGTATCCTTAATTCCAATGTTTGGACTAGGTGGTTTCTTTGCGCTTATTGGATTTATAACATCTGATCAAATAAAAAAATATATTTTGGAGGCTAAAGGTATGGCTAAAATAAACTCGAGTAATCACATCATTATTTGTGGATGGAATGAAAAGACAAAACTACTTATTGAAAATTTAACACACGATAATCTTTCTGTTAAAAAAGACCTTGTTATTCTCACGGACACTTTAGATTATAATCCTATAGAGAAATATAATTTCAATTCACAATTTATTAAATATGTATTTGGATCACCAACAAACAGAGAATCACTCGATAAGGCAAATATACAAGAAGCAAATACTGCCATCATCGTTTCAGACAGTACCTCATCAGATCCTGATGCAAGAACTATTTTAAGTGTACTTGCAATTGAAAGATATTGTGAAGAGTTAACCGAACAAAAAATACGTGATAAAGATAAAGAGATATATACTATTGCAGAGATAGTCAATCCTACCAATACACAAACTGCAAAAGATGCAAAAGTAGACCAAGTAATATCTCTTGGTGATATAGAATCCAAAATTTTTACACAGTCAGTTCAAAATCCAGGTGTTATAAAATTTATAGACGAAATTTTCACTTATGATGAGTATAATGATATTTACTCCTTTAACATCATAAAAGAGTGTAAACTCATTGGAAAAAATTATGATGAAGCACTACTTATTTTACGAAATTATGAAATTCTTTTACTCTCTATCAATATAGAAGCCAACAGAACACCATTAGAGGTAGAGATATTTTGTAAAGAACATAAACTCTCAAGGGCAGTTATTACAAATCCTATAGATAGTAATGAAAAAAATTACAAGTTAATGGAAAATGATCTGCTTATAGTCTTAGCAAAATATGAAGAGAGAGTTACAGAAGCTTTAAAAAATATACAAAAAGAACTATAAATGCAACTTCAAAGTAAGCTTTATACTCTTCTTGAAGAGCCTCAAGCTTCTAAAGCCAGTTTTTATCTCAATATCTTTATTTATATTCTCATCGTTATAAGCATTGTTAATCTAATGCTTTCAAGTGTTGATGAATATCAAAATAGTTATGGAGAATTATTTAATATTATTCGTCATATTATCATGCCAATATTCATTATCGAATATATTCTTCGCTTTTATGCATCTGGACACCTGAATAAATATAAAGGAGTTAAAGGAAAAATAAATTATTTTTTCTCTTTTTATGCACTTGTAGATTTTCTTTCTATTCTTCCATATATACTTTTAAATATAGGCTTTAACAGCTCCTTTATACGAAGTTTACGTCTCTTACGTATCTTTCGATTATTTCGTGCTAAAAAATATTTAATCTTCATAAAAATGATGAAAAATATTTTTATAAATATCAAAGATGAGATGACAGTTTTAATCTTTTTTACCATTGTTATCTTATTATTACTCTCATTTACTATTTTTGAGATTGAACATGAAGCACAACCTACAGTATTTACAAATATCTTTCAAACTCTATGGTGGGCAGTAGCAACATTGACAACTGTTGGTTATGGAGACATGTATCCTATAACCCCTCTTGGAAAACTTATTACAGGAACTATTTCAATCTTAGGAATAGCCTTTATAGCTATTCCAGGTGGAATGTTTGCTTCTGAATTTATTGAACAGCTATCAAAAAGAAAAAAAGAGGATCTATCTAAGAATGAAATTACTTGTCCAAAATGTAACTCAAATGATTTTTTTACTTTAAAGTCACCAAATTTCCAATTAGATGATAAAAAATTACAACTCAGTTCTATTCATATTTGTAAAAATTGCAAATATATAAAAGCCTTTAACTAGAGAAGAGACAGACATGGCATCATTTGAACAACATATAAATACAAGTATAATTGCAACAGGTGTTCTTATTGCACCTATCTTTTCAGCAGGACTACTCAATGTCAATCAATCATTGATAATTTTATCTTTGGGCATACTAGGTGGTATACTACCAGATATTGACTCAGATAGCTCCAAACCTGTAAAAATAATTTTTAAAATATTATCAATTTTTTTACCCTTGATCTTCATTTTAACCTTTACAACAGATATGCCTTTACTAAAACTCATATTAATTTGGTTTGGAACAACTCTCTTACTTTATAAAATTTTCTTTAAAATTTTTCTAGAATTAACACATCATAGAGGCATATTTCATTCAATTCCAATGGGAATTTTATTTGGAGAGTTTGTTTCTACACTCTTTTTCAATGTTTTTAATCAAAATGCTTTCTTTTCATTGCTATGCGGTTTATTTCTATTTTTCGGTTTTGTAGTTCATCTTTTACTTGATGAAATTTTTAGTGTAAATGCTTTAGGATTGAGATTAAAACACTCTTTTGGAACGGCCTTTAAACTTTATGCAAAAAACAATATTTTAGGAACCTTTGTAGTTTATGGATTAATTATAGTTCTCTATTTTTTCATACCAGCAGAAAACCACTTTTTTACAGTACTCTCTAAAATCATACAAAATATAAAAATAGTCTAAATAATATTTATCAGAAAGTGAATTAAGGGAGTTTAAAAGTGGTGGGTTCGCCGTGACTCGAACACGGGACCACTCCGTTATGAGCGGAGGGCTCTAACCAACTGAGCTACGAACCCACTTTTAAGTAGGTCGAAATTATACAGAGCAGTTGCTTAGAAGTTGCTTTACTTTGGAGTTTTTATCTTATAAAGTACTGCATATAGTAATGGAACATATAAAAGATTTAAAATCGTAGCCCAAGCTATACCATAACCTAAGGAAATAGCCATAGGTTGAAGTATTTTTGCCTGTCCAGAAGCGAAGAATATTAATGTTAAAAGACCTAAAACTGTTGTTAATGATGTTAAAAGTATTGGACGTAGTCTTGTTTGTGCACGTCGCATTAACTCTTCTGTATCTTTTGCATTTTTTATAAAGTCAACCATAATAAGCCCATCATTAACAACAACACCTGCAAGTCCAACAACTCCAATCAATCCAGGCATAGTTAAATTGATACCCATAATAGCATGTCCAACTAATACACCAAGTAAAACAAGTGGAATAGTACTAATTACAATCAAAGATTTTTTAATAGAATCAAATAACCACACAAGAGTAATAAAAATTAAAAAGAGTGCAATAACTGCTGATTGTAACATCTCTTTTTTATTTTTATTATTCTCTTTCTCCTCACCTTTAATCTCAACAACAAGACCTTTTTGTTTAAACTTTTTTAGTAATGGTGCTATTTTCTGCATTAATTCTGAAGAAGTAATAATTTTTTTATCTATGGATGCATAAAGACTTTTAAGACGTTTTCCATCCTCTTTTTTAAGAGTTACATAACTCTGTTTGTACTCAAAATCACATATATCTTTTAAACGTACATACTGATTTGTATTTGGTATTTGTAACTCTAAAGTATTTAAAGAATTTATGTGTTTATCTAGTTTACTATCAATCTTGATACGGATAAGTCCTGACTTATTAAAAAGTTTTCCATACTCACCTTTGAGATAATAAGCTCGTAATATATTAGAGATCACACCTTCATTAAATCCCAACTCTTGCCCATACTGGTTTACACGAAGCTTCAATTCTTTTTCACCTAAAGTTGCATCATCTGATATATTATGAACACCTTTTATAGTTGCTAATTTAGATTCAAGCTCTTTTAGATAAGGTACTACATTCTTACCATCTTTTGAACTTAATCCAATCTCTACATCATGAGCAACAACACCTGCTCCCGGCACTTTGACCACTAGTTCTTCAAAAAGCTTTTTCCCTTTTGCATCTTTCATACTTCTAATATCTTTTAAAGAAATATTTATACGTTTTGCTATAGCTTTTGCATCAAGCTCTCTTGTCTTTATTTTTGAATCATACTCTATGGAAAGATAAGGACTTATATACTTATCAAAGAAATTTTCCGGTGCTCTTTCATGAAGATCAATAAAAACATGAAACATATTTTCACCGAGTTCAGCCTTATTTTTTGCATCCATTTTAAAACCAATAACAGAGGTAACAGAAGAAACACTTTTTGGATCAACATGTTTCATTATGATTTTCTCTAATTTACTGACAACTTTTTCAGTATCTTTGAGTTCATTATTTATATTGACTTTACCATATACATATACTTGCGTATTATCAAAATCAGGAAATAATTGAAATTTAGCCTGTTTCATCATAATAAATTCAAAAGCTAAAATAACAGTAGTAATTATCAATAAAGAGATAAGTTTCCGACGAAAGAAGAAGTGTAATCCTTTACTATACCATCGATACATTTTATCCCAAAATGTTTTTGTAAAACTCCCCTCACGTGAGACCTTTAGAAAGTCATGTGCATGTAAAGGCAAAAAGTAAAATGCTTCAAAAAGAGAGGAGAGAAGTAAAACTGTAATCATTATAGGAATGATTTTTATAAACATTCCCATCTCACCTGTCATTAAAAGCATTGGTAAAAATGCAAAAACAGTTGTTAATGTTGCAGTCAGTACTGCTGGAAACATCTCTGCAGCACCTGTTATTACGGCCTCTTTTCTCTCCATTCCCTCTTCTAAATGTCTATAAATATTTTCAGCAACAACAATTGCTTCATCAACAAGCATACCAAGAGCTATAAGTGCCCCAAGAAGTGAGAGCATATTAAGTGAGTCACCCAATATCTCAGTCACAATCAATCCTATCATAAAACTCACAGGTATTCCCAAAGCGACAACAAAGGCAATACCACGATTGATAAATATCAACATTGCTAAAAAGACAAGCATTAATCCAAAAGCAATATTGGAAAAAACAACATTGAGACGATTTTTAATCCAAACAGAAGTATCTGTATAGATATTAAAATTTAATTTCGGATATTTTTGTTTTTGTTCTTTTAAGAGCTCTCGTATCTTTTTTACAAGTTCTATAGCATTACCATTTTTACTTTTTGTAACATTTATAGAGACATTTCTTACACCATTATAGTGAGAGAGTTCTACCTCATCACTAAGTTTAAAAGCAACATCTGCAATATCACCGATACGGACTTTAACATCACCTACATTTATAATTGTATTTGCAATTTTTGCTTTTGTTTTTTCACCATTATATGTTGATATATAAAGATGATGTGCTTTTTGTTTTATCGTTCCTATTGGAAAGATTGAACTAATATTACTTAATGCTGTAACTACTTGGGAACTACTAAGCCCGTATGCCTGTAATTTTTTATAATTAAGTGTAATATCAAGCTCTTCTTTTGCATCCCCACGAATAGTAATATCACTTAGATCTTTAAACTTTGCAAGCTCACTTTTCAACTCATCAGCACGTTCTAAAAGCTCATTTTTTGACACATCTCCGGAAAGAGCAATCAAAACTAAAGGAAAAGAGTGTGTTTTTATCTTTGCAACAGGTTCATTCATATCAGCAGGTAAATCTTTTTTAACACTACTGACAACATCTTTAACATCATTGAGTACTAAAATATTATCTGAACCATTTTTTATCTCAGCACTAATGATAAAAGAACCATTTTTAATACTACTTTTTATCTCTTCAAGCGCATCTATATTTTGCAAATCATCTTCTATGGTTTGAACTACCATTTTGTCTAAAATGTCTGCAGATGTTCCAGCATAAGCACCTTTAATTGTGATTTTATCCATATTCATCGGAGGAAAGATCTCTTTTGGAATATTTATATATGCAAAAATAGAGAGCATAAAAATAAAAATTAAAAGTATATGGTTAAGTAGTGGTTTTTCTATTGCAAATTCTATAAATTTACGAATCAATATGGTTCCTTAAATGTTAAAAAAGTGTATCAAGTATCTGGTTCTTATATTTTATAGACTCAACAGAAGCATGTATCAGTTTGTTCTCTTCTTTAAGTGTTTCATACTCAATTTTAAGTTTTGCTATCTCTCTGCTTTTATAATAAATCTGTTCAGTAATATATATTTTTGGAAAAGCGAACATAGCAACAAACAGTAATGTTAGTATAATATATAAAAAATAATTAAAATCTAATCTCTTTTTATGACTAATAAAACTATCTACTTCATCTAAAAGTTCTTGCTTATCACTCACACATTCTCCCTTACAAATTTGTCTGAAAAACTCGCATTTTTGCACTTCGGCTACGAGCATTCTCTTTTATCTCATCATTCTGTGCAACAATAGGTTTTTTTGTTAAAATTTTTCCTAACTGATGATTATTACCACAACTACAGCGAATCGCTTCAGGAGGACAGATACAAGATTTCGACCATTTTGAGAAAGTTTTTTTAACGATTCTATCTTCAAGAGAGTGAAAAGATATCACCGCTATTTTTGCATTTGGAAGTTTTGCTTGTTCTATACTTTCAAGTAAAGATTTTAGTTCTCCAAGTTCATCATTCACTTCAATACGAATCGCTTGCATAAGCAGTGTTGCAGGATGAATCTTTTTTCCTCTTGGCATGAAAGGTTTTAACTTTTCGCTTAACTCTTTTGCTGAAGTAAAAGGACGATTTTTAACGATCTCTTCTGCAATTTTTTTGTAATTTCGTAACTCTCCAAACTCTAAAAGTATTTTTTGCAAATCCTGAACAGAGTATTCATTAACAACATGAGAAGCACTTAATTGAGCCTCTTTATCCATTCTCATGTCAAGATTATCACTCTCATAGGAAAAACCTCGATCTTTTTGATCCAACTGTAAAGAAGAAACACCAATATCTGCAAGAATACCTTTAATACTCCGAGGATTCACTTCAGACAAAAGTTCTTTAATAACATTTGAAAAACGCCCTTTACGTATTGTCACTCTATCACCATATTTTTCTAATCGTTTTGTTGAAAAATCTATCGCTGTTTGATCTTGATCTATACCTATAAGCTTAATACCTGGATTAGATTCAAGAATCATTGATGAATGACCACCATATCCCATTGTACAATCAATAATTATCCCCTCTTTTATATCTTCAAAAGTTTCTATAACTTCTCGATAAAGAACTGGAATATGAGGAATATTTTGCAAATAAAAGCCTTTTTAGTCCAATTATACAGCAAATTTGATTTAGGTTTAATTTTTTATACTGTATGATTGAGCAATATTTTATAAAAAAAGAGAAATTATGGATCTTCTTGCTACTTATCAAAATGAACTTTTAGCCCTTTTAGCAATACTAGTCGTAATATTTGTATATATCTTTATTATTAAAAAAGAAAAACAAACTGATGATAATGATAAACGCTTAGAAGCTGAGCGTGCGGAAAAAGAATCAAAAAAAACATCACCTCTTTCTAAAAAAAATCAAGAAGAACCTTCTTCCATAGAAGCTGCTCCACAGAAACATGAGATAATAAAGGATGAAATATTAGATCTTGACGGTAAAGAAGAGGGTGAATTTATCATTGAAGAGCCTCAAAAAGAAGAAAGTTTACAGCAACCTACAAAAACAATTTCAAAACGTGATGTTCCACCACATGGAAAAATCACAAAAGACAACTTTAAAGAATTTAAAGGACAGCGTATCCTTGTTGCTGAAGATAACCTCATTAATCAAAAGGTAATATTAGGACTCTTGGCAGATAGTGGAATAGAAGTAATTGTAGCTAATGACGGGGTAGAAGCTTTAGAAATTTTAGAAAAAGATTCTGATTTTACACTCATTCTTATGGATGCACATATGCCACGTATGGATGGATTTCAAGCGACACGGAACATTCGTTCAAATCCCAAATATGATCATATCGTTGTTGTAGCGCTCAGTGGAGATACTGCAGCTGATGATATAAGGAAAATGAGTGAAGCAGGTATGGCAGAACATTTAGAAAAACCACTTCGAGTAGATGCACTCTATGATATTCTATATGCCTACACACCTCTTGAATCTAAATCATCTAGGTTTAAAGAGTTAGATGTTGAAGAAGGAATGGAAATATCCGGAGATGATAAAATTTTCTACCATGAAATTTTAAATGAGTTTTTAAATAGCTATGTTTCATCATATCAAACAATTGAAGAGTTTTTAAAACAAAACAATCAAATAGCAGCAGATAGACTTTTATTAGATATTAGTGGTGTTGCAGCAAATATTGGTGCACATAACCTAAATAAAAGTGCTATAAACTTAAAAAGTTCATTAAATAGTAATGACAATAAAAGCTCAAGACTTCTTTTAGACTTTAAAGAAAAACTTGAAAATCTTACTCAAGAAATAAAAAACTACCTCTCTTCTGACAGCTAAGATTTTATAGCTGTCAAGGGCTTTAACCCCTTAATATTTTACTCCTAACATCTGACAGAAAAATCAAATAAAAAAGCATCTATAAAGTAACACTTAAAATAAAATTTAAGTAAATTTCATTATTTGTGCATAATAATTGACTTAAATCAATCTAATTTAATCTAAAACTTTATACACTACAAATGATTCTAAAATCTAACCTAAGTTTAAGGAATAAAAATGATTGATCCATCAGTTGTTAGACCAGAGATAGCATTAGATGATTTCTTACCTATCTTTGTTTCGTCTGCGCTTGTGTTAGTTTTTGGAGGAGTTTATGTTGGTATATATACTGCAGTAAAAGTTAAACTACTTAAGTCATGGGCTATGATAGTAGCATATGGTTTTTGGTTATTAACTGCCTATTGCTTATATTTAATGGGAAGTTTAATGCACGTAGGTGCTTTTACTGCTAAAGCTTTAGTTGTCGCTGCAGTTGGATTATTATTACTTCCATTTGCAGTATATTATATGCAAAATCAAGTTCATGAAGAGAATGAACATTGATATCAATATATTTAGACAATAATTTATAGGAGGATACAGTGGCTAACAAATCTGTATGGAGTGACAATCGTTTCTGGCAACGTTCAGCAACGTGGGTTACAGGTTTTGCATCAATACTTTTGATTTGGTTAACGTTTGATACGTCAGCGCAAATTTCAATGGGTAACGATGAAGACCTTAAAAATGGTGTAACAAAAAGGGTTCCAGGACCTACAGTTATTAACTATAAGATTACATATGAAATGGACGCAAAACGTGGACATGAAGTTCCAGTAATCGGGGAAAAAGAGAAGTTTTTTGGTCGTGATGATTGGTCTGAGGAAGAAGCTGGAGCTTTACTTCACTTAGGTAAACTAGGTTCACAGGCTAAAAACTGTATGGATTGTCATACACTTCTTGGAAATGGAGCTTATTATGCACCAGATTTAACTAAGTCATGGTTAGATCCAGCTTGGGGTCCAGATGGAGCTATGCAAGCATTAACTGGAAAAAATACAAAAGAAGAGGCTATGGCTGAATTCTTACAACATCCAGACCAATACCCAACTCATGCTCGTATGATGCCTGATTTAGGAATTACAGCTGAAGAGGCTAAAGGTTTGGTTGCATTTTTAAAACATATGTCGTCAATTGATACAAATGGTTTCCCTAGAAACTTTGGACATATGCAAGGAGCAGTAAATGGCAAATAATCATATAACATCAGAGTCAAAACAGTTAGCAACATGGTATTTTACTTTTGCAGCAGTTTTATTTGGGGCTCAATTACTTTTTGGTTTAGTTGCAGCGATTCAGTATGTAATGCCTGGTTTTCTTTATGGAATCCTAGACTTTTCAATTGCTAGAATCTTACACATCAATGCACTTGTTGTATGGATGGTATTTGCAATGTTTGGTGCTGTTTATTGGTTATTACCTGATGAAACAGGAATTGAAACTGTTGGTATTAAAATCGGAAAACTTCTTTTCTGGATTTTTGCTGCAGCTATCGTTGTTGTTGTTCTTGTATATCTTCTTGTTCAAGTTGGTCCTGCAACAGATGGAACAATTTGGTTTATTACAGAAGGTCGTGAGTATATTGAAGCTCCTCGTTGGGCTGACTGGGGAATTGTTGTTGTTGCACTTGGTTTCGTTGGAAACTTATTCCTTACAGGTATTAAAGGTAGACAAACAGGAATCGTTACAGTTTTAATGGCTGATATGATTGCTTTTGCTGGTCTTTACTTAGCTGGTATGTTTTTTACTGACAATATCTCTGTTGATCAATACTGGTGGTGGTGGGTAATCCACTTATGGGTTGAAGCTACATGGGAAGTTTATGTTGGTGCTTTAGCTGCTTATGGTTTAATCACTATGATTGGTGCACACCGTAAAGTTGTTGAAATGTGGTTATGGATTGAGGTAGCTATGCTATTTGGTTCAGGTATCTTAGGTCTTGGACACCACTACTTCTGGATCGGTACACCTGAATACTGGTGGGAAATTGGTGCACTATTCTCAGCACTAGAGCCATTACCACTTGTTGCAATGTTCATTCACGTACTTTATGATTGGGGTAAAACTCAAGGTGCAGAGATGAATGCAGAACATACTGATGAAGATCATGTTAAATCTGTTATTAATAATAAACCAGCCTTTACATGGTTTACACTGAATGCATTTGGTAACTTCTTAGGTGCAGGTATCTGGGGATTCTTCCACACATTACCACAAGTAAACCTTTATACTCACGGTACACAGTTTACTTCGGCACACGGTCACTTGGCATTCTTTGGTGCTTATGCTACAATTCTTGTAGGTATGATGTATCTTGCAGTTCAAGGAACAAACGGTATTAAAGTGATGAATCACACTAAAGCTTCTATCTGGGGTACTAGTATGATTACAGGTGGTGTTGTTGGTATGACAGTAGCACTTACTATTGCTGGATATGTTCAAGTTCTTGTATCTCGTGCTCAAATGGGTGCAACATGGGCTGCATACTTCGACGGTCAAAGTGGTCTGTGGTTTACACAGGCAATGGATTGGAGACTTATTATGGGTGTAGTTACATTCTTAGGTTTCTTATTCTTAGCAAAAGATTTACTTACAACTGGTAAAAGTCCAGTTCACGAAAGATAAGGAGATAAAATGTTTGAACCATTTACAGACGTTGTGCCAAGCTTTTTTGGTTGGCTCAATCAAGGTCCTTTAACGCTAACGCTTTTTCTTCACACAATTATCATCTTACCGATGATTTGGATCTATTTCCAAGAGAAGAAACGTTTAGAAAACGAAAACTAGTCACACTCTGCACGGCTCCAATGGGGCCATGCATTTTGAATCTTATGAAGGAGAAATAAAATGAGATTAAATAAATTAGTTATGTCAGTTGCAGCTTTAGCAGTTGTAAGTTCAGGTTTATTTGCGGGCACGTCAAATATGAATGTGGAAAAAATGTTCGAAAAAGAGTGTCAAGGATGTCATGGTCCAAATCACGAAGGTGGTGTTGGTTCAGATTTACGTCCAAATGTTATCAAAAAGAAAAATGCATATATGCTTGCAGAAACTATTCTTAATGGTCGTCCAGGTACTGCGATGCCACCATTTAAAAATAAAATGAATAAAGCTGATGCAGATAAAATGGTTGACTACCTACAACACTTTAAAGGTAAGAAAATTCAAGTTCTTACTCTAGACGCTGTTAAAAAAGGGTGGAAAAAACTAAATGATAGAACAGCACTTCTTAAGAAATATCCACATGCAGCAGATGTAAAACATGTTACAGATATCTGTTTCGTTACAGAACGTGATGCAGCTCGTGTTGTTTTCATCGATGGTACTAATGGTAAAATTCTTTCAAAACACCCTGCTGGTTTTGCTGTTCACGTAACAGTAACGAATAAGCGTCAACCTCGTTATGCTTACTCAATCTCTCGTTCAGGTTTAGTAACAATGTTTGACCTTGCTTCTAAAGGGCAACAAAAAATCGCTGAAGTTCAAGTTGGTTCTGACTCACGTGGTCTTGCAGTATCTCCAGATGGTAAATACCTAATGGCTGGTAACTACGTTCCAGGTGGAGCAATCCTAATGGATGCTATGACACTAGAGCCACTTAAAGTATACCCTACTTCTAGTGTAATTAATATGGATGGTGATATCGGTTCAAGCCGTGTTGCTGGTGTATATGATACTCCATATGGTCCATACATCGCATTTGCACTTAAAGATGCAGGTCATGTTTATATCGTAGATTACTCTAAACCTAACTATCCAATCGTTGGTGATATTCCAAACATCGGTAAAATTTTACATGATGGTTTTGAAAATGAAGGTAAAGAGATCGGGCGTTACTTAATGCAAGCATCTCAAGGTTCAGATGTAATGGGTGTTGTTGACTTTAAAACTAAATCTTTAGTTGCTAAAGTTTATACAGGTCCAGGTTCTAAGCCACACCCAGGTCAAGGTTCTTCTTGGTACAATGACAGATATGGTCAACTTTATGCTACAAA
>Ga0256843_1001450_pt1 | contig 18734 bp, 12 predicted proteins | sample AlvinellametaG_FD_191572 | JGI IMG/M metagenome (GOLD analysis project Ga0256843, IMG submission 191572) | Pompeii worm associated microbial communities from hydrothermal vent at the East Pacific Rise, Pacific Ocean - Alvinella | ecosystem: Host-associated > Annelida > Integument > Unclassified ... | reverse complement strand
GCACCGACATAAATTTGTTCTTGATTATAGATGACATTTTCAAAACTGTCTGTCACCATTAAATGGGTATGTGCATCTATAAGTCCCGGAATAGCCACTTCTCCCTTTCCATCAATAACGGTAGCATCTTTTGGAATTTTGGCAAGGGTGTCAATCTTCTTAATAAGATTATTTTCTATAAGAATTGATTTTCCCTGAATAAGTCTGTTGTGTTCCCCGTCAAATATTTGAATATTTTTAATGACGGTTATATGTGGGGCTTTATTCTCTTTTGCCGTGAGTGTCGTTGTATTAAGAAGAAAGATGGAACAGAGTGTTACTCCTATTTTTTTAAACAGCATAAAAATCCTTTTTGCTACAATAATATATTTCTATTATTGTAGCAAAATTATTGACTTCAATGCTGTTGAGTCTACCACAAAGTTTCCCTTTTTACTCTTTTATTCCGTAACCGGCATTGTTATATATACCGATTTTTCTCCAATTGTTATTTTCATTTGAGTAAAATACAAAACTCAGTGTTGCTCTGTCTCCATTGATATCAGTTCCCAAAAAGAAACTCATACCATACATACTTCTTGATCTGTCGGTAACACTTGTTTTCAAATCTTTTTCAAAATATAAAGAATCAAAATTAGAAACCGCTCCTAAAAATACTGCATCGTATGCATTGACACTGGATGTTGTAGTTGAGGTATTGATGTCTGTTTGTAAACTATATACCTGTGGTAGGAAAAATCCCAAACCTGCAACATCATATACAGCAAATTTAAAGTCTGCTCCACTGTTTAAAATTGTTGTATTAAAGGCACTTGCACCAGAACCATACCATTTTACATTTTGTAAAGTAGTATTGAGTTTTGTAAAATCGACTCCTTCTTTTTCAAGAGCAATGTAAACAATCGCAAAATCATTTAAACCTTGAAGCTGATTTGACAACTCTTGGGGATCTAAATATTTTCCCTCTTCAAAAGTGATCTCTTTGAGAATATTTCCTTTATACTCATCTTTAAAAGCATTGACGTAGTCGTTACCAAATACATCATTTACACTGACAAGAACGACATTTTTTACAGACTCTTTTTCTAAGAGATAGTTTAACGCTTTTACTTCACCTGTATCATTTGGAGTGAGGCGGAATGTAGTGTCGTTTTTTGCAATCGATGGTGCTGTACTTGCACAATCTATCAAGATCATTCCATAATTGTTTGCTTCTTCCTGCATAACTTCAAGAGCACGACTTGGAACCATTGTTATGACTGTTTGTATACCTTTGTCATGAAAATCTTTTAACTCATCTAACATAATGTCATTGGAGATATTTGTACCATTGTTTTCTTTGACCTTTAATGCTATTTCAAAATGAACATTTTTATTTTGAAAATAGTCATTCATGCGATTTTTTGCAAGTTCGATTAACTCTTTCGATGTTTCATTCCAGTAAGCATTATCAATTATCGCTCCAATTGTGATAGATTTATTTATATCAGGGTGTGATGTAACATCATCAATCACAATTTTATCTGCTTCCAAAGGTCTGTGTTTATAGATACCTATATTATTCCATTTTCCGTTTTGGAACTGATAGTATGAATAGTTTGCCAACTCTCTATCTCCATACTCATTCAAAGTCATCAATCCTGTAGCACCATACAAAGTGGCTGATAGAAAAGGTATCGTCTGTTTAATCTGAACTATATTATTGCTACTTTTTAAAATCAAAAGATTTGGATATGTTGCATAGAGTTCTGCACTCAGCCATATAGAATCCCAGACATTCATTAAGAATGGATCAACAGATTCAAGACCTTTTGCTTTTAGTTTTGATACGATACTTTGATAGTAAACATAAAAATCACGATCATCGGTTGTATAGGTAACACCACTTAAAGCGACACTGTTTGCCATATCTGCTAGAGAGCTGTTAAGATCGATATCGATCAAACTGTTATTACTATACCATTTTACACTTTGTAGTGAAGTTGTAGATGCCTTTTGAAGAATATCTTTTGCTTCTTCATGAAAATCTATCATGACAATTGCTACGGAATTGGCATCATATTGTGCTAGTGTCTCTTCTGCTTTTGAGAAAAGATTGGTATCATTACTGGAAAGTTTATCTAATAGAGTTATTTGTGTACCCTCTAACTCATTCTGTAAAGTTTGAAAGTAAGAGTTTCCATACTCATCATCTCTAATGATAGGTAAAAGATATTTGATATTTGTATTGTGTTTAATGAGTAATGTCAAAGCTTTTGCCTGCTCTTTATCACTTGAGATCATTCTAAAAAGATTATCATCTGCTATTTCCAAAGAAGCTGATGTACTTGAAGGACTAAGAAGTAACATTCCGTTTTCATTTGCATAGCCGACTATATCTTTTGCAATAGTTGAGCTGACAGGACCGATTACTATTTCAATACCACTGTTATGGAGTTCTTCTAATCCTTTTAATGCTGTTTGCGGATCATTTTTTGTATCTTTTAAAATAATATCAATATTATGAAAGCTTATTTTATTTTTTATCAAATAGTTCGAAATCTCACTTTTGACCAATGGTATCAAAGTTGTATTGATATCTTTAAAAATTGGATTTTTGAAATCAACTAAAATACCGATTTTTGGAGTAATATTATTGATAAGATTGTCATAATGTACTGTTGCGCTATCTTTAGAAACGACCTCTTTTGCGATCCTTTTAGTTATAATAAAATTGCTTAAAGCGCTTTTACTGTCAAATCCTTCAGTTGCAACGATACTTAAAAAATCTTTGTTCTTAAATGCAGAATTTTGAAATAACTCTCTTGTTGTTGCATTAATTTCCATGACACCATCTGAAAGAGTAGCGATACTTAGTAATAGCTGTACTATGGAAACCGCATCATCTTTATTATATTGTGAGATATCATTGGGAGTAACCATCTTTTTTGCGTTTATACTCCCAAGTTTTAGTCCATTCTCATCGTTTCCTAGATAAAACTCTATCGTCTCACCCTCTTTAAATCGAAAAAGTCCATATCCATTAGTAAAACCAGATTGTGTTTGTGTCTTATAATACAATCCATTTACTGGCTCGTCTATGAACCATCCAAGAAGTGTTTTATCTGTCTGTGTATCCGTAGATTGATTGTTAATACCGTTATTACATCCAATCATGAACAAAGCCATCAATAATATGAACCCTTTTATCATATACTGTACCATCATTTACTCCTAATAGATTTTATAATCGTTTTTAATGTTCTTTCATCATTCACATCTTTTAAAAGTCCTTGCAGAACTTCTTTATTTTGTGGATACTTATCAACTTTGTCTGCTAAAAGTATTATCATCTCATTTTTCACACGTGAATTTGGAAGATCCTTAACCTGAGTTGTTATATAGTCAACAACTTTTTTGTCATTATCAAAGTTTTCAAGTCCTTTTATGGCAGATATTTTCACTGCTTCAGAAGGAGACTCTACCATTTTACTGTATAACACATCTTCCACCTCCTGATCATTTTTTAACGTTCCAAGCAGTTTTAAAGAAGTTGCCTGTAGTTCTACATCATCACTGTTTGCTGCTTCCATAAGGCTCTTTTTGAATTTTGATACACCACTGTTTTCAAATGCATACAAAATTGCAATTTTTTCCCTATTAGAACTTCTCTCAAAGGTATTTCTTAAAAAGCTGTCGATATTAGCAGCGGTGTCTTGATCCTTTGTATGTGATACTATGTTGCCAAGTGCTAGTACTATTGTACTTTCATAGGTTCTATTCTCATTACTATTATAATTCACACACATATCCATCATTCGATTAGCCATATCCTGTGAAAGATTTTTTTGAAATCCCAATGAAATAATTGCTTTGTATCTGTTGTCTTCTGATATTGCTAGATCATCTGCTATTTTTAATAGCAGCTCCTGTGCAGCTGGCATATCTAACAACTCAAGGACATTGATTAACATATCAGCGGTTTTGTCATCCGCATTAATAATGAAATCATATAATTGATCGATCTGATCAGGATTGAGTTGCAGATAGAGTTTCAAGTTCTTCAAACTCGTACGGTTGTGTTTGTCATGAAGCCCATCAAGAAGCTTTTGTAAAGTAATCTTATTTTTTTCTATAGATTTTTTTAAATACTCTTTTTTGGTATTTTTCCAAGATTTTTTATCACTTAATGCAGACTTTTGAAAATCACTTAAAATCTCTTTGATTGTTCTCTTTTCATTCCATATCTGTAAACTTCGATCTATTGGGGTATTGAGCTTTTTCAAATAAAGAGTATTTCTATTTTTTAATATGACACTATCTTGATCCAAAGTAATAACTTCTTCACTTCCTTTTAAGGACTCTAACCAGCTGTGATCATCCAAAATAGCTTCCTGAGAAGAGTTTTGGATCATTAAAGAAAGATTACCTTCAGGGATCTTATAATCATTACATGTTTTATAGAGTATGTCTTCTCTATTTGTATAAAGTGCCTCATAGGTATTCCCCTCAACATCACTCTCTTTTAAGGTATATATAGCACTTGGTTTATATATAATCTGAAGCATCGTAAGAACTCTAAAAAAACCTCGGATATTTTTTCTGTTTCTTGGAAAATGATATGCTAAAAATCTTCCGTTTGCATCTGCTTCTATTATAAAGAACATTGTATAGAGTGCCTTCATTTTCTTTTCAAGATAGGTGTTGCCAAAAGAGAGTGTTACATCAGAAAATTCAAATCCTATAAAGAAACGATCTCCCTGCTTTTGTAATACTCTCATATTGAGTTGTGCATCCATTTGGATATCATTGGATATTTGATACACAGAAGTGTTTTGATCGAATTTTGTATAATATCGAAACTTGTAATGCTGCATTTGACCAACTCTGAACATGGAGTCAAAAGAGTGTTGTGACTCCTCTTTGAAACCCCTGTCTTGTATGAAAAAAGTCAGTAACGCTCCGACGAAAACAATACCTATTGCTATCCATTTTATTTTCATACTATAATCCTAAAATATTTTGTTATCACTTAGAGTTATCGATTCATTCAGTAGGGTCACATTGCTACTTTTTTTTGAATCCCAGCTAAAAATATTTATAGTATTTTCCGACTCGACGATATCACACGGTACCCAGAGTTCTTCTTTTACATACAATCCACACCCCCATAGAGTAGGTATCATACAGAAATCTGCATAACCTGCAAAACATTTTCCCAGTGTGGTTTTTTTTAGATATACATCCAAAGTGCCTTTTGGTCCTTCAAAGGTATTAGTAACCTTTTGAGATAAAATTCCTTCAAGTTTTAAATTTTGTTCATTTCCACTAAAAACAAATTTGAACTTACTTTCACCTTGAAAATAATTACTAATGAAAGTATAAGTTCCTCTTACTCCTGCTTCATAACCTGCAACGCCGATTCCTCCGCTTGCAAAACCACTCAAACTAGCTTTAGGTCCAGAATTCGCATGAAGAGAGAGAATACCATCGAGTGTTATCGCATTATGAAATCCTATTTCACCTTCTAAACCTGCAGTCACATCGACATTCATAATAGACACAGGAATAACTGCAGTTATTGACAATGATCTAAATATTGAGAAATCTTTTACATATTCTAAAACAGAATCTCTATTATCAGAATCTGCATTGATTTTGATCTGTTTTTTTATAAGTAGCTTTTTTTGTTCTTTTACTGTTAATGTAGCTTTTTCTTCATCTGTCAATGTTGCTTTTGGTACTCGCTGAGCCATTGATGCCATATCATTATACTTTGTAAAGATATTTGCTCCAAAAACTTTTAAAACGATACTGTATCCGGTATTTTCAAAGGAGTCATACTGAACGAACCCTCCGATATCAAGACCTAAAATAGTATAATCATGTCCAAGTAAACGCGCATTTAGATCAGCTCTACTTGAGACACCTGAATCCAAAGTTGAAAAATGAGCATCCGCATTCTCATTGAGTCCTATACCAAAATCATTATCTTTTTTGTCTGCGGAAAAGTTTGTTGAAAAACTTTTCAATAAAACATTGCCATTAAGTGATGATTCTTCCTCCATAGGTATTGCTTCAATGCTGGTTTTGGACAAACTTTTCAATAAAATATTCTTTACAGGCGTTGGTTCATTGTTAATGTTTGTTGAGACTTTTTTATAGACAAATAAAGATATATCTTTTGTATTATTCTTAATAGATTCATTTTCTAAATCACTTACCAATGTAACTTCAATCTGTGCATTGTAGACCTTGTCTCCAAGAGATGTGAGTAAATCTTTTTTTAATTTTTTTGAGATCTTTATCTCCAAAGAAACATGTTTTTTGACCAGGGAGAGTTCTGAAAGATCGAACTTAGAAGGATCTTTGAGCTCATCACCAAGGAACTCAAGTGGTATACGTTGACCATTAAGTATTAAAGTTGCTTGTAAATAACATCCTTTAATATTTTCTCCATTAGACTGAACGTCGGCTGTCATACTGAGTATAGTATCTGCATTGTTGTTTTTAACAATCATAACATTATCATCATTATCGAACGACAAAGATACAAGTTCCACATCATTTACAACTTTTGGCACATCTATGGGGATTTGGGATTCAAATATAAAAGTATTGTCAGGCATCGTTAGCTTTTTTGTTTTTTCCAAATCGATAAATACTGCTACTTTGTATTGACCCTCTTCTACTTTATTTGGTAAAGTTATATTTAATTCTTTGCCAATATCCTGTGAGTTCAGATCTACAAATTGTGTTCCTATATAATATTGTCTTACAGGTATTCTCATTTTTTGAGTAGTATTCTTATCTATACTCTTTTCACTTAGCTCCATCTCCGTCGAAACTAAGTAATAAGTAAGTGGAACTTGCTTCACCTCTACATCACTTTCAATCTGTACAGCTACATTTACCACTCGCCTTGGACTTACTTCCAAACTGTTGTCTACATTTACATAACTTATAGCAGCTACCGAGTTGTTTTGCGTACTTTCAGGAGTTTCACCTCCACATCCAACCAATAAAACCATAGCCAATATGGCTATTATATTTTTCCATTGCATTTTACAACCTTTCTTTAAGCCCTTGTTTTGAACTTAAAATGAATGTTTTATAAATAAATTATGAATGAAAAAAATGAAAAAAAAATGAAAAGTTAGATTTTAATATGAAAACATGCACCAAAGTAGGTTTTATTGTAAACAACGAAAGTTATATTTTCAACTGAAAGGTTTCCACCAATGTGTTCATTGATAATTTGTTTGGATAGGTATAAACCTATTCCCACACCATCTTTCTTTGTCGTGAAATGTGGGTTGAAGACACGAGGTAAGATATCTTCGGCTATACCGCCTCCACTGTCACAGATTTGAATAGATAGTTTTTTCCCTTCATATTGTGTAAAGATTTTGATGATCCTTTCATCTTCTGGCTTCTCTTTTAGAATTTCAATTGCATTGTTAATGATATTTAAAACTGCATGTTCAAATTCACCTTGAAAACTGTTTATCTGTTTGGAAGCTTTAAGATCATATACAATTTTGATCTTTTCAAGCTTACATGTCTCTTCTACAAGCATAATGACATTATTGATAGAATTTGAGAGATCAAAAGGCTCTGAATCTTTTCGTAAACTTAAAAAGTTTCTAAATATATCTATAGTATTTGTCATTTTTGTAATAAGTTGTTTGCCTACTTTTGTTTCATTCTCGATAAACTCTTTGGTTAACAAACCTTTTTTATAGGAAAATTCAAATTTTTGCAATACAAGACTAAGTTCATTAAGGGGTTGTCTCCATTGATGTGCAATGATTGATATCATCTCTCCCATTGCTGCATATTTGGAGAGATTTATAACTGGTGTTAACAGATTTTTAAAAAATATAAAGCTGTATACTGCTGATACAACTAAAATAACAAAAGCTAAAGCAAATATAAAATAGGTGATTTTCTTAGCTGACTCATGAAACTCATCAACATATGCAGAAGATACTATATACCAGTCCAGTTCAGGAACATAGCGTATCCATGAAACTTTATTGTATATATAGTGTCCCTTGTCATCAGGTCTGTCCCACTTATAGAATAACTCTTTTTTTTCTTCTTTTGCAGCAGCTACAAGGTCATTGAAAATATAACTTCCTTTGGTAGGATTTTTTAACATAGTGAAATTTTTTCCGTCGATATTGCTATTTGGATGGATAAGCATATTTCCTTTAGAGTCAAATATGTACAAGTAACCTGTTTTTCCTATTTTTGTTGTATAGACTATTTCTCTTAGTTGATTCATTAACTCTTTTTTTCTTTTGTTTATTTCTCTCTCTATCTCATCTATATATATACCTGTACCAATAACCATTTTCCAGTTTGCAAAATTTTTACTATAGGTGAGTTTTTTATAAGGAGTGTCATCTTTTTTATTTTTTTTCCACCAGTATGTATAATATCCTTCACCATGTTCTCTGGCTATTTTTACCATAGGCGGAACGATTAGGTTACCTTTTATATCTCTTACATTGGACATATCTTTGTTTTGTAGGTAGGGGTGAGAGATCAGAACACTGTTGTAATCACTTATAAAAAAGTAGTTATCGTCTCCATAACGTAATTTACTGACGAGTTTTATAACTTCATTTTGTAGTTTTTTATTTAAAACACTGTAATACTCTCCGGTTCCGATGATCCAGTTAAAAGGTTCAAATAAAAAAACATAACTGATTTTCTGTTCTACTTTATGTGTTTTTGGATTTTCCCACATATATTTTACAATGCCCGAACCTTTCTTTTTAACTATATTTACCATTTCATTGACATAATATACACCGTTGGAATCTTCTATATCTTTAAAACTTCTCCCTTCGATCTCAGGTTTTAGAGGATGTATGATAGATGTTGAGTTGAGGTCATTAACAAAAAAATATCCTATGGAGTTGTCATATCTGTAGATACGGATATATGTTGCGATCGCCTTTTGTAGTTCCTCTTCACTCATAATATTTTTATTTTTATTATAAAATGAGATCAAATCTTTTTTAAAATCTTCAGCTCTTTTTTTTAAAAGAGTTCCTATATTTTGTGGTTTTGACTGTTCATATTTTATCTGTATGATAGACCAAACAGTATCTGTCAGGTTTTTAAGTTCATTTTTATGATTTTGAAGTGAAAATTTTTCATAATGGTTTACATTCTTATTGAAGTTTTGTACGATTGTTGTTACCATCTCAAGTGTATCATGTGCATTTTTCTCTTCTAATCTACCTATGCTTTGGCTTACTTTTGGTATAACAAAAATATAGACACCAAGCGTGTAGATTAATATTGCACTACTGACAACAAGCATAGCTTTTAAAAAAAGTTTTGATTTAAACATCTTCTATTTTATATCCAACCCCTGACAGGTTTTTGATAATTCCTTTGTATGTTTTTTTTCTTATCGATTTCACTATTGTCCTTAAGAGATCAATCGATGGATGATCAGGAGATATATGGTGTGTCAATGCTTCATAGGAGACCATTATATCTTTATACTTGATAAGATATTCTATAGTGTTGATCTCCTGATGAGTAAGTGTGATTTTTTCATTTCCTTTTTCTATATTTTTAGTATTAAAATTATAAATATAATCATTATGGAATCTAAAAATATTTTCATTTGATATCTCTTCTATTGTTTTGTCAAGTAGAGATATAAAATTATTAATATTAAATGTTTTCAAAGAGGACATTCTTTGTGCAATTAATTTTAGTTTTTTCTCTTCGTATATATTTTTATATGCACTCTCTATCTTTTTAAACAAGAGATCGATATCGATAGGTTTTATAATGTAACTTAAAACACCTAACTCTATTGCTTCAAGCATATACTCTTGATTGTTATGTGCAGTTGTGAGTAGAAAAGAGGTTGACGGAGAGAGTCTCTTCATCTCTTTTATCATACTAAGACCGTCAAGCTTTGGCATGTATATATCACTGATAACAAGATCTATGTCGGAATGTTTTTGAAATACTTCTAAACCATCTTTCCCGTCTGATGCCGTATATACTTTTTTGAAACTGTTTTTTAGATAAAACATCAGGTTCTCTTTTGCACCCTCTTCATCTTCAACATAAAGTATAACGAGATCCTCTGATTTTTTTTGAGGAGGTATAATATTTTTCATATAAAATCCCTCTATAGATCTGTGTAAAAAATCTATTAATATAGACGCTTCTTTATTGTAACATAAAAGATATATTGAAAAGTTATTTCGTAGTAAATTTCTTCTCGGCTTATATTTTCTATGTATAATATGAGTAAAATATTAGGAGTGTTATAGTGAAAATACGAGTCTATTACGAAGATACTGATATGGGTGGTGTGGTTTATCACTCCAATTATTTAAACTTTTGTGAACGGGCTAGAAGTGAGGCTTTTTTTGAAAAATCTTTGACTCCTGTTTTACAAAACGGTCATTTTGTTGCAAGAAAAATAAGTGCTGATTTTTACAGTAGTGCAAAACTTGGGGATCTGCTTGAGGTTACGACAGAAGTTTTGTCTATAAAAGCTGCCTCTTTTTCTTTAAAACAGACAATATATAAAGAAGAGAAAAAAATTTTTGAATTGGAAATTTTACTTGTCTATATTGATTTTGAGGGGAGGGCTCAACGTTTGGATAAAACGAGTAAAGATCTCGTTTTATCGCTTTTTGAAGGATGAATATTTAGAAAATTTTGTTCTTCCGGGATGTAGAAGCTCGATATCATAGACCATCTGTTGGTTGGATACATTAACATCATACTCTCTTGCTTCTCCCGTGATAAGGCTGTAAAAGTAGTCAACACCTATCGTTGTTGTGTAGTTGATCCAATCATAAACAATATCATTTCCCAATAAAGAGTTTGTCTCTATAACCACTGCATTGTTTTTTACAATAGAGTTTGCCACGATCATCTTTTCTCTGTCTATATACTGTGTCATAGAGAGAAGAAGCGGATTGTAGTTGATCTGTGTTGAGAGAACGTTTGTCGCATTTGTATCATAGAGTGTCAACTGTGACAGAATCATACCGGTTTTGATAATTGGGGTGTTGATAAAGAATGATCCGTCAACGATTTTCTTATTCTCTTTAAGATAGTATTGCAGATTGGTTGTTTTTCTTGAGACAAAATATTGGATAACCTTTTTATTTGGATCTATAGCACGCTTTTGAGGCTCTGTTACTTCTTTTTTGGAAGCATCAAAAAAACTGCCAAAGACACCATCGGAAGCCACTTGCTCCTCTACTGTTTTTGTAGGGTAGAGAAACTCCTCTTTTTGGTAGTTTGCAAGTTTTCTTCCTATAGTTGATTTATCTGAAAAGATGATGAGTGGAGAGACAGCCTCTTTGAGAAGGAGTCTGCTCTGTGCATTGTAGTTAATAGCACCAAATGTATAGTATGCAGATGAGCTGTTGATATCACTTTTGTTGATTGTCGGAAAATAGATATTGACAACAGGGTCGAGTGCGATAAGGTTTGCTGCTCCTTTATGTGTCAAGGGAGCAATAACATAGTCAAAGCCGTCATTTTGGATTTGCTGGATTGCTTTATTGAGATCTTCGCTCTTTTCACTCTCTATTTTATAGCTTTTAAGAGCAAACGGGTTGCTTTTTGTCATCAGGTATGCAAACGTGGCATTAATAGTAGAAGAGGCATATTTACCAATTTTTTTATAAGGTAAGAGCAGGGCTATTTTGAGTTTTCCTCCGGCATTGAAAGCACCAAGATTAAAAATGGAAACATTCATGGCTCGGATGTTGTCAAGCTCTTTGTCTGTCAGTTTTTTATTGGCATGAGCCAAAAAAGAGAAGATGAGATCTTTGTCAAGATACTCTTGAAGACATTCAGTATCACATTTGTACGGATCCAGATTCATAATATATGTTTTTGGAAGAGGAATACTAGAAAGCATAGAGCTTTTTGCAAAAATGATGACAGGCAGTAGTAAAAACAGTAGTTTATTCATAGACAACTCTTTATTGTATTAAGATCATTAAATGTTATTTTTTTTAATTCAGGGTTTCGTAATAGAAATTGAGGATGATATATCGGAATTAATTTATAGTTCTTAAAATCGATTACATGTCCTCGTACATCTTCAAAATTTTTTATTGTATCATTCGTAAGGTTTATATATGCATTAACACCAAGAGTGACAATAATTTTTGGTTTGATAAACTGTAATTGGGTAAAGAGGTAACTTTTACAGGAGTCCCACTCTGATTGAGAGGGTATGTTTGATTGTAACGGTTTACATTTGACTGTATGTGTCAGATATATATCATGAATATCAAGTTCCAATACATTCTCAATCATCTTTTTTAAAATCTCTCCCGATCGTCCTGCATAGTAACTGTTTGCACTGTCTTGAGACTGAGAAACAAAATCATCAACAATAAGAAGATCGGCATGGGGATTTCCGTAACCTATCATACTCTGTTTTCTTGATTTGCTTAAATCGCAGAGATGACAATTTTGTATTGTTTTTGAAAGGCTTTCAAAAGAGTCTGTTTTTTGTATCTCTGTTGTTTCATTTATATCGAAATGATCAATATAAGAAAACCCCATTGACTTGAGTCTGTAGAGATTTTGTAAGAGTATAAGATTTTGAAAAGATTTCAATTATAAACACCAATTTTTAAAAATTCTGCGAAAGTATAGTTTAAATCTTGTTAAACTCTACTTTATAGAAAAAATATGTTACTATACAACATAATAAAATAATAAATTTTGGAGTAGGGTATGTCAGTAGATAGTGGTAAACTAAATATAAATAACTTTCAATTGGAATCCTCTGTTGAAGTTGCAGATATTGTTGAAAAGATAAATCTACTGAAAAGAGACAAAATGCTGATACATATTGTCTCTTACATACACAACACTGTTTTGGTACAGACACTCTTAAAAGAGTTACAAAAAACAATTCCCGAAGCACATATTGTTTTGCTTAAACATGATAATAAACTCAAAACATCTGTAACAGTTTTTAATATAAAAACAGAGAACGAGAGTTGTATAAGTGATGAGATCCTTAAAGAGTTGTATGTCGATAACAATAATAAAAAACAGAGTATTGATGAGTATAGAATACAGCTTTTTAAACGCTACTTTACAGATCATCTTACCAACCTGCCAAATCTTTACCAACTGAGAAAAGATCTACAGAGTTATGATGATGCGGGACTTATTCTCTTAAAGATTGATAATTTTCAGGCAATTAACAACTTTTATGGATTTGTGGTTGGAGACTATGTTTTGGAATATGTCGGAAAAAGATTGAAAGAGATTTTAAGTGAGCATAAGGTTTACAGACTCTCGGGTGCAGAGTATGCATTAATGCTAGAACACCAATTAGGATTCTATCAGTTAAAAGATTATCTTGTTGAGGTATATGAGAAGATAAAAAATATTGAAATTTTTTATCAGGATACAAAAATTTATATCGATTTTACTATAGCATCCTCCTCAAACAGAGACAATACAAATATCTTCTCCAAAGTCTCTATGGCTTTGATCTATGCTAAACAAAAAGGTATGCCTTTTTGGATTTATGAAGACAGAATGCATCTTGAACATGAGTATGAACGCAACCTGAAGCTCTCTCATATTGTCAGGGAGGCTGTAGAAAATTCAAGAGTTGTCCCTTACTATCAGGCTATGATGGATAATACAAATGATAAAATCGTAAAATATGAATGTCTGGCACGTTTAATTGATATGAACGGTAAAATATTGTCCCCACTGCTTTTTATACCGATTGCAAAAAATATTAAAATATACAATGAAGTTACAAAAATTATTATCAACAAAGCTTTTGATACATTTGAAAAGTCTGATTATGAGTTTAGTATCAATCTCTCTATTGAAGATATTATGAGTAGTGAAATTTTCAATTTTATTATGCAGAAATTGACACAAAATCGTTCTACAGCAAACAGAGTTACTTTTGAACTGTTGGAGTCTGAGGCTATTCAGGATTTTAAGAAGGTGGACAGATTTATAGGTGAAGTGACACGCTATGGAGCCAAGATTGCCATAGATGATTTTGGAAGCGGATATTCGAACTTTTCTTATTTGACAAAAATCAATGCAGACTATATAAAAATTGACGGTTCTTTAATTGAAAACATTGATGTGGATGAAGCCTCTTTTATTGTTGTAGATACTATTGTACAGTTTGCCAATCGTCTTGGTATTAAAACAGTTGCAGAGTATGTACACTCCAGTGTGGTTATGGAGACGGTAAAAACTTTGGGTATTGACTATTCGCAGGGATTCTATATTGATGAACCCTCTGTTGAGTTGAAAATGTAACTTTTTTTAATCTTGAAACTTATCTCTAATTACTAGAAATTTGTCCAGATTCTCAAGAAAAAGAGTAACAAGACGAGGATCGAAATGTTTGCCTTTCTCCTCTTCAAAAAGTTCAAGAATTTTTTCCAGTTCCCATGCTTTTTTGTAAATTCGATCACTTCCAAGAGCATCAAAAACATCAGCGATTGCAGTAATGCGTCCAAATATATGGATTTTTTCTCCGGCTATACCGTTTGGATAGCCACTTCCGTCCCATTTTTCATGATGTCTGTAGGCAACAACTGCTGCTGCCTTGAGAATAGGTCGTGAAGAGTTTTTTAAAATTCTGTAACCTATCTCACTGTGTGTCTGCATTATCTTCCACTCTTCTTCATTTAATTTTCCCGGTTTTTTCAAAATATTGTCGGGAATAGCAACTTTGCCGATATCATGCATAGGAGAAGCAGTATAGAGAAGATTTGCATTTTTCTCTCCAAGTCCAGACAAAAGGGCAAGCAGTTTTGAGTATCTGGCTACTCTTTTGACATGGTTTCCTGTCTCTTTGGAACGGATCTCTCCAATCTCTCCCATTTTGTAAATAATCTCTTTTTGTGTTGTTTCAATCTCTTTGTGCAACATAATAAGATCGGTTACATCATGCCGTATTCCGAGGTATTCGGTAATATTTTCATCCTTATCCAAAATAGGAATGATTGTGGACTCTACATAGTAGGAGCTTCCGTTTTTTCTTCTGTTTTTGAGTTGTCCGTGCCAACTCTTTTTTGCAGTAAGCTTTTCCCAGATGTCTTTATAGGTTTTTTTGGGAGTTGAAGGGTGTTTGATAATATTGTGTTTTTTACCTAAGAGTTCCTCTCTGCTGTATCCTGAAACTTCACAAAATTTATCGTTAACATAGGTAATAATACCGGATTTGTCTGCTCTGGAGACAATATTGCTCTCATCAATGGCTTTTTGATACTCCAGTGAGGTTTTATAGACTTCCGAAAAGTTTTCGTTTGAGATATTGAGACTTGTTTGCAAACCCTCTTTGATACGTTCTATCTCTGTTATGTCGGTTCTGATGCCGATATACTCTATAATATTACCGTCATAATCGACAATAGGATTGATGGTTGAGTGCACATAATAGGAACTTCCGTCTTTTTTAAGATTTTTGACAATACCGCTCCATGGTTTTTTGTTGCGTATTGTCCGCCACATCTCTTCAAATATCTCCGGCGGCATATCCGGATGTCGTACTATATTGTGAGATTCTCCTATAAGCTCTTCTCTTGAGTATCCCGATATTTTGCAAAATTTATCGTTAACATAGGTAATAATTCCTTTTGGACTTGTCTTTGAAACGATAGTACTGTCATCAACTGCTGTTTTGTACTCATCTAACACTTTCTGTTTACATAACATTTCTGTATAACTGCGATTGTTTTCGACTGCAAGATCAACTTTTAGAGTGAACTCTTCAATATTGAACGGTTTTTGTATAAAATCAGAAGCACCTGCTTTGAGACACTCTCTGATAAGTTCAGGATCATTGTTTCCCGAGAGTATAATAACGGGTATATGACAAAATTCATCCTTCTCTCTAATCTCATTGAGCAGATCCAGCCCATGTCTGTCCGGCAGCTCCATATCTAAGATAATAAGATTGATTTTGTTGCTTTGCAGTTGTTTCATACCATCTTCTGCAGTTAGCGTAATAAAAGAGTTGTAGTTACGGACAGTAAGTATCTTTTGAATTTGTTGGCACATAAACAGAGAGTCATCAATAAGTAAGATATTATTTTGAACATTTTTGGAGAGACGACGAATAGTTTTATCAATGGCTGTAATAGATTTTAAAAATTTTTTATCTTTGACAATATAATCTAAAACACCACTTTTAAAGAGTGTTTCTCGGATCTGTTTGTCTGCTTCGGCAGTTAAAATAATGATTTTTGCACTGGAGAGATTTTTAATATCTTCAACAAGGTTTTCTCCAAATGCATCCGGAAGATTGAGATCCAGAATAATAAAATCATATTGGTTTGCAAGAAGTTTCTCTTTTGCTTCTTGAAAGGTAAAGACATGATCAAGTTGATAGTAAGGTTTTGTACCGAGAACGGAGCGGACAGCCTTATTAATAAATTCTGCATCCTCAATAATCAATATTTTATATTTTTGCAGATCTTCTGTAGAAATTTGTTCGCAATAAAGCATACTCTGTTTCCTGCTGTTAAAATAGTTTATTTATTCGTTAGTAATTATTCTACTTAAAAAAATAATTTAAAGATAGTGGAAAAAGTAGTACAAAAGATAAAAATTTTCCGAGTTAATTATAGTTCGGTTGTGCTATAATCAATTTATGATGAATCGAACACTTTTGTCACTATCTCTGTTAGTTGTTGACGATAATGAAAATACACGTAAGCAATTGGTAGATGTTTTGTCTCTGTACTTTAATAAAGTTGTAGCTGCTGTTGATGGCTGCGACGGTGTCGAAAAGATAAAAACACTTCAGCCTGATGTCATTGTCAGTGATATTAAGATGCCGTGCCTTAATGGTCTTGCTATGATACGAAAAATAAAAAATGATCATTACAGTCCTGTTATTATTGTAGCAACAGCCTTTAGTGATCAGGAGTATCTTTTGGATGCTTTAGATATTAAAGTAGATGCTTACCTTATCAAACCTATAAAAATAGATACACTGCTCTCTAAGATTACAGAGAGTCTGCATGGACTTGAAAAGCATGATCTTCGATACAAAAAGCTTTCGGAGAGAGAGTATGAAGTCTTTTTGGATTTGGCAAAGGGTTTAAAACCCTCAGAGATAGCACTCAAATACAACATAAAATCAAAAACTATCTCAACCTACAGAAACAGAATTTTTGAGAAGATGTCTTTTTCTACAAATGCAGAACTTGTTTCGTATGCCATTAAAAACAAGTTAGTGTGAACAGCCTTTTCTCAATTTTAGAGTAAAAGTTGTTCCAAAAGCGCTGTTATGAACATCTATTTTCCCTTTCATATGCTCTTCTATAATGATTTTTGACATATAAAGCCCCAAACCTGTTCCACTGTTCTTTGTTGTAAAATAGGGATTAAAAATCTTCTCTATAATATTTTTATCAATACCGTTTGCATTGTCGCATATATTGATAATAATATGTTCTTCTTTTTCGCTGACAACAATTGTAATCTTTGGAGAAGCAATTTTATCGGCTATAAGGGCTTCTATGGCATTGTTTAAAAGGTTGAGCATAACCTGAAAAAACTCATTTTGGTAGCCGTGAATGGAGTATTTCCCATCTATTTTAATCTTAAAAGTAATATTATGGGTAATAATGAGCGGTTTTATAATGGTGTAAGATTTTAAAATAGATTCATGAACATCAAAGTCCTTTAAAACACGATTTGGATGGAAAAAAGTTCTAAAATCATCTATGGTTTCAGACATCTCCTGCATGATCATCATAGCTTCGTCAATATTTTCATCAATCTCTTGGGGACTTAACAGATTTTGTTTGTATGCAATACCGATTTTTTGTATGATAAGTCCCAAAATATTAAGAGGCTGTCTCCATTGGTGCGCAATATTGGCGATAACTTCACCCATTGATACAAGTTTATTTTGCTGAATAAGCATAATATTTTTATGCTCTACATCTTTTTGGAGTTGATACTCATGTGTGATATCACGTGAAATACCGACCATTCCAATAACTTCTCCATTATTGTTGATCAATGGTGTTTTACTGATAACTACATAGATCTTTTCTCCCTGATACTCAATCCACTTTTTATAAACTACTTTTTTTCTTTTTTTAAGAATCATATCATTTGTTTTACGATACTTTAAAGCCATATTTTTATCAAAGAGATCATAATCTGTTTTCCCGATAATCTCTGCTTCACTGCATCCTAAAAAGTTGGCAAATTTTTTATTGCAACCGATATATCGCTGTTGTAGATCTTTATAAAAAATAGCATCTTCTATGGAGTTTTCAACACTTTTTAAAAGCTCTTGTTGTTTGCGTAGAAGTTCATTGGTCTCTTTGAGCTGTTTTGCATTCTCTTTGAGCCTTTTTTCTAAAACATTTTCCTCTTTTTCATAGTGGGTATAACTTTGATCGATGAGGCGCAAAAGGTTTTGAAATTTTTCATCCTGAGTATCTATTTTAAAGTCTTTTCCGTAGATCTCTTGCAGTTGAGATTGTAAAAGTTTATTGTTCATAAAAATATTATAGCATATATGATTTTTTGTTTAAGGAGATTATCTACAGCTTTTTCAAATGCTGTAGATAATAAATATAAGGAGAGTAAAAACTACTCAGTAACTTCAACAACAACCGGAGTTGATTCCCAGATACCGTGTTTTGTACAGTAACCGTGAGCTACAAGGTTAAGTTTTTTACCCATTGGACGGATAGTGAAAGTTACCTCTG
>Ga0256843_1001449_pt1 | contig 18746 bp, 15 predicted proteins | sample AlvinellametaG_FD_191572 | JGI IMG/M metagenome (GOLD analysis project Ga0256843, IMG submission 191572) | Pompeii worm associated microbial communities from hydrothermal vent at the East Pacific Rise, Pacific Ocean - Alvinella | ecosystem: Host-associated > Annelida > Integument > Unclassified ... | reverse complement strand
AAGAGACTCTTTACGGACTCTTGTTTATCTATAGCCATCTACTTCTCCTTTTAAATTGAATATTCATTCATCATTCTAAAAGAAGCTAACTTAAAAGATAATGAATAGGTGTTCAATTTTAGAAAAGAGTTTTGTTTTGTTGATTTTAGTGTTAATTTTACTGCGTAGTACAAACCGAACATATATCAAAAGAGCGAAATATAAAAGAGGCCTCTTCTATGCTTTTTGAACCTATCATAGCTTTTATGGCTACTCCTGCTTCTTGTTTGTCTCCACGAGTTAGGTTCCATTGAGTTGGTACGATAATCTCATAATCACTAATTAACCCATTTTTGATAGTGGTTTTGTGTATGAGTGAGCCTCTAGCTGCCTCTACTATACCTACTCCTTTGAAGTTATCTATCTTTTGATGAGTGGGTAGATTACAAGATGGAGTATTGATTTCTAAATTTTGTAACAATCTTTTACTATAGTTAAGAAGTATCGCCACCTCATAGACTCTTGAGAATATTCTTGTGAGGATTGAATCTTTATATCTTTTGTGTAGGGCTTTTACCATTGGCTCTTTGGCTATCATTCCTCTAGCTAGTGAACCTACCTCATAGTGTCTATTTTTGTATAGTACAGCCTTTGCGTAGCTATTGGATTGAGGTTTTTCTTTGACAAAACGAGCATCTATATTGGATACTTGGGTTGGTTTGGATTTGCCTATCTTAAAACATAAACACTCTCCAAAGACTATAAATCTATCATGACTCTTACCAATATCACTCATACCACTTGAACCCAATAGATATAATACTTTGCCAAAATCCCCACCGATTTTTGGTAAATCGGTTACAGACTCCATAGCTAAAAACTCCTCTAGCTTTATACCTATAACAACCTGCTCAAAAAACTTAATAGACTCATCAACTAACCCCTCAGCTTGAACTACATCTACAAATGTAGGGTCACATGTCACCCCAAAAGGGACACAATAACTAGAGTGAGGCCACTGTCCTGCAAATATAGCCAATGCTTTTGTAATAGTAGAAGATAGATATGAGGCTTTTAGTGCATAGTTTTCTTGGTTTTTAATATCCAAAAGTCTCTCTAACTGAGGCAAGATAGTTAGATATAGCCATTTGATATGATTTTGAATTAACTCACAAGCTAAAGTAAACTCTCTAATATCTTCTGCTTTTTTAGGTAAAGAAGCATCAACTCCTGCTTTTTTATATCCATCTTCTATCGCTCTAACTGAAGCGATTAGGTGAGCATGATTACATATACCACAGACTCTAGGGGTTATAACTAGAGCATCCATAGCAGGTTTGCCTATTAAGATTTGCTCTATTCCTCTATAGAAACCAAATCTAATATCTACATCCTCTATCTTGCCATTTTTGAAGCTAAAATCTAGCTGGGCTTCACCTTCGATTTTTTCTATTAGTTTTTTGACTATCATTTAATTTTTTTATAAAATATATTTTAGTTTTTCAATGATATAATGAAAACTAGGGCAATATCCCTCATTATAGCAATTATCAAATCTACTTTTTAATACTGTTTTAATATCTAACTTTTTATTATTCAACTCTTTAATTTTATCTTTAAGCTGTTGACCTGATAACCTACTTCTTATGTCATCTATTTTAATTTCAATAGACTCATTTTGTAAATTTTTCAAAATTTCTTCAACAAGTTCAAATATCTTATGCCCATTAATGTAAAGATGTACAAAATCATCTTTAAGAAGAGCATCACTCATAATTTTATTTTTAATTTTATCTATTTCTATAACTAAAATTGGGAATTTGGTACGAAGTTCATTAATTTTATTTCGAACTTTTAACTCTAGCTCTTTTAAAAAAAATTCTCCATTATTCTCTAAAGTCTTTTTATCAACTTTTGATTTATAGTCTATATGTGTTATCTCACTTTTTAAAAAAATATCTAACAAAAGTAGTTCAAAAATAATAGCAGAATATTTAGCCAAAAAAAGTTCAAAATCAAAGTTATCTATAAATAATAATTCTTTTAAAATATGATTTAAACTTTTTGCACAACAAATATAATTCTCAACTGAATAAGTATAGGTTTGAAAAATATATGGATTACTATTTAATGGATGATTGGTAATATAATCGAAATCACTATCTACACAGATTAAAGCTTTACCACTATGTTCTGCTAAGAAATTTGCATATTTTAAAATTTCAACCTTACCTTGACTTCCACTTTTAGAATAAGATATAAATCCTATTTTTTTCTCTTTTTTCTCTATAGAAGCTTTTCTAAAAACAAAACTCCAAAATCTTTTATCTTCTTCATTCTCTATAAAAACTATTAAATCATAATCACTAAATAGAGTAAATTCATTTACTCTCTCTTTTAACTCATTTTGAATAAAATCCTCTGACATTTTATACCTTTGATATAATATCAGAAATTTTTACAACCTTATCCATCCATCCTTTGGTTAAAATAGCAGGTGAATGAGTTGCTAATATAATTTGCATATTTGGATTTAATGTTATCAAGTCATCAATCAATCTTCTTTGCCACTCAACATGTAGTGATATTTCAGGTTCATCCAATACTAATATAATAGGTTCATCACTATTTAATAGTACTGTTAAAAGTATAATTAAAATCTGTTTCTCTCCTGATGATAACTGTAAATATTTAATAGATTCATTATTTATATCTTCAAATACAATAGGATGATTTTTATCTTTTAAGTTTAAACTTTTTTCTGTATCTTTAAATAATTCATTAATAATTTTTTCAAATTTTTCTAATACGGTATATATTTGACTATATAGCTCCTCTTTTTCTCTATTTAGCTTTTTAAGTGTAGCAAAGTCTTCATTATTACCACTATTGATAATTTCTGACATTTGCTTTGTGATTTCTTCTATGCGTTCTTTATAAATTTTTTCCAGTTTTCCTTGATAAGTACTAAAACCATTTTCACCATATATTAACTCTTTTAATATACCATTTAAATTACTCTGTTCTCCATCAAATGTATCAATATAAATTAATCCTTGAATATTTTGAATATTATCAATATCTTCTTGCTTCCTCTCTTTAGAAAAATTTTTAACTTTACTATTCTTATACTCTTTACAGTAATTTATTTTTATAGATTTAGTATTATATTTTTCTATTTGGTTCATATCATCTATAAGCTGCAATATAGTAGATTTTCCCATACCATTTTTACCTATTAAAATATTGATATCTTTATCAAGTTCCCACTCAATATTGTATTTTTTCCAAAGTTGATTAATTATAATTTTTTTAATAAAAAGTGACTTTAACTTCGTAACCTCTTTTAAATTACAATCATCAACTAAAAAACTTTTTAATAAATGAAAAAAATCATCTCTATCCTGCTCATTTATTGGTAATACCTTTTCAAAAATTTTTTTAATATATCTTCTTCTAATTGAAGTTGAACCAGCTCCACTTAATCTCCAAGCATCTTCCCAATTCTGATGATGATTGACCAAAATTAGTTCTCTAATATAAGATAATAACTTTTGAGAAAACTGCTGTTTTACCATATTATTATATTTTTCAAACTCACTATCTGATACTTCATTAATTGCTGGTCTATTTAAAAATAGATTTATATTCTTCATAACTAAAATATGAAAATCTGCTATAGGTTTGAGATGTCTAAATTCATCTTCACCCCAATACATTCTAGTATTAAAAGCTTTTATTGTTTGCCATGCTTCTCTATTTAAAATATTTGACCATTTTTCAAGAAAAATATTTGAATCAAAATAGTTTAAAAGTGTACTAAAATCATACTCCAAAGATGACTTTTGAATAGTTAAATCATCATCTTCATTTTTTTTTACTTTTTCTATAATCTTATGAAGTAGTTTTTTAATTTGTTTTTGACTATCTAAATTAATCTCTTTATGCAACTTAGATAGATAATATATATTCTCTTCTTTTAGATGAACAAAAACATCTTCATCTTCTAAAAGTGTATTTTCCAAATTGGCTATATTACTAGATAGTTTTAGTTTAACTTCATCTAAATAAAACTCATTACTATCTATTTCAATTTTATCTGTCTTTGAAAAAATAAGATTTAATCTATCTTGATATCCATTAACCACTATACTTTTAATAGCTCTATTACCACCAGAAATAAAAGGGTCATCTCCTTTTTCTATCAGTAAAATAGCATCAGATATAGCAAAAAAATCCAAATGTCTTACAGATAATTCACTTCCTATATCTTTTAAACTATGTCCTATTCCCTCACCGTCAATCAAAACAAATTTAAAATCTTGAGGTATCCAACTTGCTAATAAATCTCCTTCTACTCTTGCATATTTAATAAGTGGAGAAAGAGAACCTTTTTCATTTGAAAGAAATTTTTTTGTCTCTTTTATAAATAGTTCTTTTTTCTCTTCTTCAAAAGAGTATATTAAATTATCATCATACGAGATACTACAAACCTCTGTTAATCTTTCTATTATCTTAGAAAAAATTTCATCTGATAGTTGATTTATTAAATGATTTACTTCAGATGATTCATTCATTTCTGCTGATTTAATATCTTCTGAAAAATCATCAAAAAGAGTTTTATTATGATTAATTTTATCTGCTATAGATAGTAAAAAATCATCATCAAGAATATATTTCAACCTAAATCTTTGGTCAGAAGACTCTTTCAATTTATTTACAATATCAGAAGAACCCTTTTTTCTAAGTGTACGAATAGCAGATTTAACAATATCCTCAATAGAATCAAGTATCTCTTTTTTATCTTTAAATAAAAGTGTTGTTCGATAAGGTAATGTAGAGTCTATTATATATTCAGTAACAGCAACAGTTGTTCTCATTTGAGATACTGATGGAAATTTATACTCTTTAGTTCCTAAAATATTTTGTACAATACTTGTCTTTCCTGCACCTGTTGAACCAAGTAAATAGAGTTTTGGTAAGTTTTTTGGAAGTTGACCAATTTTCTTATGGATTTCTTTTAATTTAGACATTTACAATTACCTTTTTTAAATTGGATTAATTATATCTCAATAAAATTTAAATAATTTACCTTTTAATCGATTATTAACAAAATGGTTTGACTATTACCTCAAAACAGCACTAAGATACCCAACAACTCTTTGACTATCTCCACTTGCATCATAGCTAGTTCTATAATCTATAATCTGACTCTCTTTTGCTACTGATACTATCGCTTTGACACCTATCAGTCCACACGCTTCACATCCACTATTTAGTATCGATATATCGAGGTTTTCTACACCTTTGATACATAGATTGTCTATACGATTAGCCTCTGCTAGATTGTGAAAGTGGCTTAAATCGGTACTGATTACTAGTAGAGTATCTGCTTCATCTAGTATCTTTTTGATAATTGGTACCAACTCTTTATAATCTATATCTCCATAGACTATCTCTACTACTTTACTATCAGGTAGATAGTGTTTGATAAATGGCATCTGAACTTCTGTAGAGTGTTCATGGTGCATATTGTCTATATGGATTAGTAGTTTATACTCCTCTATTAGCTTTTTGCTATACTCTAGGTCTATCTCCAAGTTACCACATGGTGTTGCATAGTTATCATATAGTGCTACACTAGCCCCTTTTAGATAGAAGTGGTGACTAGGTCCTATTACTACTACTCTTTTGAACTTCTCTTTTGCTACTATCTTATAGACCTGATTGGCAGTAAAACCACTATAGATATATCCAGCATGAGGAGAGATAATAGCTTTTGGTTGAAACTTTGGCTTTGGAGTATCGATTTTTATAGAGTTGAATTTTGATATATATCTCTCTATCTCGCTACAACTATCTGGATAGAATGTTCCTGCTACGCTCATAGTTCTACTACTCATTGAAAAACTCCTTCTATTTTATATCCACATGATGGGCATTTGCCATCTATTAGACTATTTTTAGTCACTCCAAAATACTCTCTTTGGATTACTGTTTTATGACATTTTGGGCAGTTGGTTGGGTTTTCTACCCCTATATTACCCATATAGATATAATGCAGTCCAGCCTCTTTTCCTATATCATAGGCTCTTTGAAGCATCTGGATAGATGTTCTAGGTAGATTTTGCTCTTTATAGTCTGGATGAAAAGCAGAGATATGCCAAGGGATATGCACCCCTAACTCTTTGGCTATAAAGTTAGCAATATCTCTTAACTCCTCTTTAGTATCATTTTGAGATGGGACAATTAGGGTGGTAATCTCAACCCATATGCCATTTTTGACAAACTGTTTAATCGTATCTAGCACCTTTTGTAGGTTGCCACCTAGATTTTTTTTATAGTATGATGGGTTAAAGGATTTTAAATCAATATTCGCCCCATCAATAATCCCAACCATATCATCTACTACCTCTTTTGACTCATATCCATTGGTTACAAATATGCTTTTGATACTATGCTCTTTTGCTTGGAGTGCAATATCTCTAGCGTATGGATAGAATATAGTTGGTTCATTATATGTATAGGCTATAGAGGCTGAACTATTTTCTATAGCCAACCTAACAATATCTTCAGGAGAGAAGTATCTACTTTTGTCTATATTTACGCTTTGGGATATTTGCCAATTTTGACAAAAAGAGCATCGAAAATTGCACCCTACAGTTCCCAAAGAGAAGGCTTTGCTACTTGGCAGAAAGTGATAGAGTGGCTTTTTCTCTATAGGGTCAACAGCTAATGCTGATGGGTAGCCATAGACTAGACACTCTATCTTGTCACCTATATTTTTATTGACTCCACATATGCCTGTTTGATTTTTTTTTATTTTGCAATAGTGTTGACAGAGAGTACATATCAATCTATCATCACTATATGGTTTATAAAATTTACTCACTGCTCTATCTTCTCTACTTGATAGGTATATATATTTGGATGACTCTCTAGGCATGAGGAGTTAAGTCCAGCTTTTTGACACAGATGAGCAAAAAATAACTCAAAAGTAGGAAGCTCCTCCCAAACTTGAGGTAAAAAAGTGGCTTGATATGAGCCTAGCTTTAGTATCACCCCATCTATATTTGGACGGATTTTCTTTTTTAGCTCATCTATATCTTTGTACTCTACCTCTTTGTATGGAGATAGTAGTGAAATCTCTATATCTGTATCTTTTAGTTCACTCTCTTTTAGTGGCGAAAATCTCGGGTCACTAAACGCTGATGATTGAGCATTATGTATCAAATCATCTATGAGTGGTCGGTGTGCTATTAGTGAGCCTATACAGCCTCTTAGATGACCGTGCTGTTTTAGTGTCACAAATACTGCACCCTCTTTTGCTAACTCTGGGTTCTCTTTGATTAATCTCTCTTTATCTATAGTTTTTTTATTGAATTTACTCTCTATAGCCTCTTTTGCTATATCTATTAGTACTTTTTTGTCCATATTCTAACTCCTACTAAAAAGGGTATGTTATAATTATATCAAAAAATATTAGGATGTGTGATATGAAAAATAGAGCTGATGAGATAATGGCACAGATAAAAGAGCTAGAAGATGAACTAGTAGAAGAGATTAGAAAAAAAGAGAAAGAGTTTTTCTATAAAATCGAAGATAAAAAAATAAAATTTCAAAAAGAGGTCATAGAAGAGGGTAAATCTATGCTCATTAGCTCTATTAAATATCTATCATCTTTTTCATTTTTGGTTATTTTGACTATACCTTTTATATGGATGATGATTATTCCTGCTATTATTACCGATATATCTGTAACTATATACCAAGCAGTATGTTTCCCAATCTACAAAATACCAAAAGTAAAACGCTCAGACTATGTAATCATAGATAGATACAATCTATTTTACCTAGACAAAGTAGAGAGAATAAACTGTCTATATTGTGAATACTTCAATGGTGTAGTAGCCTATGTTAGAGAGATAGCAGCTAGAACTGAGCAGTTTTGGTGTCCTATCAAACACGCAAGACCACTTAGAGACAAACACTCACGATATGATAAGTTTTTTGATTTTGGTGACTATAAAAGATATAGAGCAGAGCTAGAGAAGAGACGGTCGGATTTTTCGGATATTGAAAATAGCTAAAGCTTCTTAGCCAAAATATGAATATACCTACCCATATTTTTAAAAGTATCCTCCCTACAATATCTATACTCTAACTCCATTATATCCTCTATAGAGCTACTCTCTTTTGCTTGGGGTTCCATATAGTCATAAAATACTCTTATGGCTGTTTGAACCTCTATGGAGTATCCATTACTCTTTAGCCATGATATTATATCCTCTGGCTTTTGTGGGTGTGGTGGGGTTAGTTTTTTGCCTCTGCCGTACCAGCTATTATCTAGTAGCACCCCTAATCTCCAGCCACCTCTTAGGGTATTGCGAAATATAAGTGAGTGTTGATTGAAAAATAGTATCGATAGATAACCACCTTTTTTTACTCTACTAGCTACAACCTCTAGTGTATCTATAGGTTTAGCTACCCACTCAATGACTGCATGAAATAGAACCAAATCCTGTTTTGGTATCTTTGAGGCCATCTCTTGGGATGGAGCTTGATAAAATATAGCCTCTTGGTTAGCTTTTTGGAAGTTCTCTTTTGCTTTTGATAGCATCTTATAGGATATATCACAACATGTCAGATTATGCCCATTTTGTGCAAACCATAGTGCCATCTGTCCAAATCCACACCCTGCATCCCAAATATCTAATGACTCTTGGTTATAGATACTATCCAAATCCTCTTTTAGAAGCTTTAGTCTCCACTCACCTTTTAGAGTTCCATAGATAGATTTTTCAAACTTTTCTACCATGCCATCAAAGTTATAATCAAATTTTCCTCTCTGTTTTGCCATATCTATTTTACCTTTTGTAAAACATATTTTGTCAAAAGTGGTCCTATAAACTCATGTACCATAGTAGTGGCTATAATGACATTGAGTATAATAGGTGCTATAGTCTCAAATCCTGGTTCATTTTGAAGTGATAGAGACAGACCTATAGCAATACCTGCTTGTGGAAATAGAGCTATACCTAGATACTTTTGAACATCTTTTGATGCACCTGATATTTTTGCCCCAAACCAAACACCCAAAATCTTTCCTAAAATCCTAAATATAATATATAAAATAATTACAAAAGGCATAGCAGTAAGAAAAGAGATATTTAAATGCATAGCAGATATAGTGAAAAATAGCAAAAATATAATATCTTTGAGGTGGTGGTCAAACTCTTTTTTGACTAAATAAAAATCACTCGATAAATTAGACATAGCTATTCCCATAACCAAAGATGACAACAGAGGCTCTAACCCCCAATGTCGACTAAGAGAATATATTAAAAATATCATACCTAAAGTAGATGTGGTTTTAATACTGCTATGATTTTTAAATATTCTATCAATCAATTCAGATAAAATAGCACCAACTACCCCCACAAGAATAGTCAACAATATAGTCGGAATAATCATAAAAATAGCACCATAAGAACAACTACCTGAATCCATAATAGCACTAGAGATAATAACAACAAAACTAAAAAGTATAAGTGAAATTGCATTATCAGTAGCTACTACTCCTAATAAAAAAGAGCTAAATTTACCTTTTACCTTTAATTCGTGGATTACAGCCAAAATTGTAGCAGGAGCTGTTGCACTAGCCAATCCTCCAAAGATAACAGATATAATCAATCTATAATCATTTACAAATTCAAAATCTAAAAAATTAAACAACATATAAAAAACAGCACTAATAAAAGTAAAAGTAAATATAGCCTCAAAGATAGATACAACAACAATTTGTTTCCATACCTCTTTAAGTACATTATATCTCAGGTTTGCACCTACCAAAACCGATATCAAAGATAGCGATAAATCAGTAATAATATGAGTGTTATCAATAAATCTTTGAGGTACTAGATTTAAAACCTCAGGTCCTATAATCAATCCTAAAATAAGATATCCTACTACATTTAGTATTTTAGCTTTGTAACTTATAAATTTCATAAAAGAGCCTAAAACCATTATTAGACCTACAAAAAATAGTGTTTGCATCTTAAATCCCTCTAAACTTATCTAAATTAAAATAGTAAGTTTATCTTTTTTCAACTAAAATTATTAGTTTTTAAGGCTATAATAACTATTATAAATAAAAAATAAGATAAAACTTAAGGGAATTAACATGAAACTTCTAAAGGGAACCCTTGTTCTTATGACTCTATTTTCTCTAATAGGTTGTGAGACTGGGTTAAAAAATAAGGGAACAACAAATACAACAACTAAAAACAGTGTAGAATCAGGAATAGTATCCAAAGGTTCAGCAGTAAATTATAAACCACATGTACCATCAAATTCTGAAATAAAAAAGATATATTCAAAATCAGGAACTCCTGGGTATTATATTCAAGTAGGATATTTTAAAAACCATGAACCAAATGATGAGTTTATAAACCGTATCAACTATGCTCAACTTCCATATGAGATAATCAAAAAATATAAAAATGGTCAACCACACTATTATACATTGGTGGGACCATATCGTTCATATGCTGAGGCAATGGAGATTATTGGGAGTGCAAAAGAGTTTGTAACTCCTAGTGCATTCATTGTTAAACTAACTCGTCCTTAGAACTTATTGCCATTCTTGTGAAAATCACCAATTTTTTTACAAGCTTGGCTTTGACCTAAGTCACAAGCTTTTGTAAGGTAATGTAGAGCTTTCTCTTCATCTTTTTTGACTAAATCATTATCTCTTGTATATAGTTCACCTAATTTATAACAACCTGTAGCTCCATTATGTTCACATGCTTTTTTTGCTTTATCTAAATCTACTTTTGTTTTTATCTGTTTAATTGAAACTAGTTTATTACAACTCTCTACATCATCAAGATCACAAGCTTTACTGTAATACTGTTCTGCTTTTACTGGGTCTTGTTGAACACCAAATGAGCCTTTTGCATACATATTTGCAAGGTTATTACAAGCTGATGCTTCACCATAGTCACAACCATCATTATAAAGAGATATCGCCTCATATATATCTCTTCTTACATGTATACCATGAGCGTACATATATGCTAAATCATTACAACCTGCACCTATACCTTGTTTACATACTTTTTCAAATAGCCTTTTAGCTCTATATTTACTAGGCTTAGTTCCCTCACCATGATAATACATAGAACCTAGATTATAACACCCTATCATATCTCCAAGGTCACAAGACTTTTTATAGTATCTAAAAGCATAACCATTATGCTTCTCTACTCCACCCTCACCTGTATTATAGAGATATGCTAAATTGTTACATGCTGTTGCATTATCAAGTTCACAAGCTAGACCATAATATGTCAAAGCATTCTCTTTATCTACAGATACATCTTTGTCTCCTTTGTCATAAAGCAATCCTAACTCATAACAAGCATCTGCATCTTTTAACTCACAAGCTTTTTTATAATACTCAACATACTCTTCATCTGTTAGAGACTCTAGTCCCGCTTTCTTTGTAATTACTTTTCTCTCACTTATTGCTACTAATATCAGAGCCAATACAGCTATTGTTGTAAAAATACCTAGTTTAGAATTCCAGTTTAAATTGAATTTTCCCATTTTATCATCCTTTTTAATATAAAAGAATATCTCTTTTTTTTAATTGTGTCAAGATTTATAGGCAATAATTTTAAAATTAATTTTTATGTAAATTTTATCACTAATTAGTAAATTTTATACAAGTGGATTAATTAATCTAATTTAACAGAAAAAATTATATAACAAATCCTTTTAAACATCCCATAATATAGGCAGTTTAAAAAATTTCAAAAAACTTTTTTTATCTAAGAAAAGTCCAATAAAACCACAACAAACCCACTATTTCCGTGTTATACTTATCTTATAAAAAGTCAAAAGAGTAATGAAAGGGAATAATAATCATGAAAACAACTATACTATCAACCTTAATATTTTTATCAACAGCTTCATTTTTTAGTGGATGTGCAGATACTACACCAAATGCTAATAAAAAATTAGCAAAAGAATCTATATCTGTATATAACATAATGGGCATAAAAGAGCCAAAAAGTAATAAATCTATGTTTATAGTAACAGAAGATAGTACTGATAGTTATAATTTTATAACAACAAATCATCCAAAATACAATAATATATCTAGTGATATAGAGGTAGTATCATATGGTTCATATAGACCAGATAGCGTTATAAATTCTCAAGAGCTTATTAACAATATTGAACTAAATGCAAAAAGTTTTTTAGGTACAAAATATGTATGGGGTGCAACTGGACCTAGTCAATTTGACTGTTCAGGATTTACTCAATGGGTATATCGTGATGCAGGAATTCATATACCAAGAGTCTCCAGAGACCAAGCAAAAGTTGGACAATATGTTAGTTACCAAAACCTAAGAAGAGGAGATATGGTATTTTTTGATACTAAAAAACATAAAAAAGGTGTAGTCACCCATGTTGGCATATATTTAGGAAATGGTAACTTTATTCATGCTAGTTCAGCAGCTAAAAAAGTGGTTGTTTATAATTTCAATGAAAAGCCATTTTATAAAAAGAGATTTTTGTGGGGAAGAAGAGTAGTTCAGGATAATACAATGTATGCTTCTAACTAAACACAAAAAAACATTATTTTTTAATTTTTAGATATAAAAATAGCAAATTTCCACTATTTTCTAATTTTATTTTGATATACTCAAAAAAATCATATTGGAGAGTTGTGGATACCTTGAAAAATATTTTATTTATCGTTGTTACAATAATGTTAGCTGTAGTAATTGAAGCAATGACAGTAAATTCTGTTCAAAAAGTTAACAATATAAATGACCCATTTGAGACTTTGAGTTCAAAAAGCAATACATATAGTGAAGATGTTTCATTATCAGAAATAATATATAGTGAAAATGCGACAAAAGGTCTAATGAGACTGATTATTGATGATGGAGACAGAACTTTTAAGCATATAGCAAATAGAAAGTTTATTACTGAACTTTACCAGAAAAATGGCTATATGCCAATGTGGTTCACAAGTCAAGGAATAAACACTGATGCTGTAAATGATATATTTAAAACCATCAACAACGATGTTATGTTAGATAAAAGAGGGAATATATACAAACAGTACAAATATTTAAAAAATCAATTTTCTAAAAACAACAATCGTTCTATGGATGATGAGTTAAAATTAGATATTCAACTATCATCTCTATATAAATCATATCTATCATTTCATATATATGGCTCCATAAAATGGTGGGATTTTCAAAATAAACTTAGATGGTTACGACAACATAAAATATCTGCTGATTGGGTTACATATACACCAAAATATGATATTGCTGAGCTTATGCTACAATATCCTCTATCTCAAATAGTAGAATCAACCACACCAACTAGTTTTGGCTATCGGAAAATGCTCAAAGAGTTAAAAAGATTGAAAAATGTTCAAAAAAGAGGTGGATGGAAAAAGATACCAAATAGCTCTCAACTTCGTTATGGCAAATCAGGAAAGGTTGTAGCAAAACTTATTGACAGATTAAAAAGTTCAGGAGATTATAGATGCAAAGGAAACAACCACAAATATGATAGATGTCTAAAACAAGCTATAAAAAGATTTCAAAGAAGACATGGACTATATCCAAATGGTCAAATGAATAGTTATACTAGAAAAAAAATGAATATATCAGTTGACTGGAAAATAAAAAAGATATTACTAAACTTGGATAGAATAAAAAGACTTCCAGAACAACCAGAATGGGACAAATACATAGTAGTAAATATTCCTGAATTTCGTCTATATTATAGAGAAAATGGCAAAGATAAACTATCTATGCGTGTTATTGTAGGAGACAAAAAACATCATACACCTATTTTTAGCAACAGAGTATCTTATATCGTTCTAAATCCTTATTGGATAATGCCTGATAGTATAGTACAAAAAGAGATGATTCCAAATATACTTAAAAATCCAAACTATCTAGCAGATAGAGGCTATGAGGTTAGAACATCATATTCTACTAAAGCACCGACTATAGATACAAGTAAAATAGATTGGGCAAAAGTCCTTAAGTATGGGCAGACAAAAAAATACAAATTTATGCAACCACCAGGACCAAAGAATGCTTTAGGTAAAATCAAATTTAAATTTCCAAATCAATTTGCAGTATATCTTCATGATACACCGACTAAAAAGCTTTTTAAAAAAGGAGTCAGAGCTTTTTCTCATGGATGTATTAGAATATCCCAACCTAATGCACTTCTATCTATTTTCGCATCTATAGACCCTGCTATAAGCTATAGTCGTTCTCAAAGAATTTTACGAGGAAAAACAAAAACTCAACTAAATCTATCACAAACTATTCCTGTGCATATTATATATCTAACTGCATGGGTTCATAGTGATGGATTACTACACTATAGTGGAGATGTATATAGTTATGACAAGAAACAAAAAAGAGCCATCAGATAACCACTAACTCTAAGTTAAAACTTTCCAACTTTTCACTATACTTCAAAGTAATTAAGAAAAGTGGGGATTTAAACTATGAAAATTAATAAGCTATTATTACTAACTCTTTTATCTTCTATATTTTTATATTCAGAACCTATCAAAAAAGAAAATCCTTTTGATAGTTTAATTATAGATGAAGAGAATAACAATTCAACTTTTCAAAAACTGCAATCAGATTTAAAAGCAAAACTCACTAGTAAGTTTACATCAAATAAAATTCATCACAAAAAATTTCTCAAAAGATTTTATCGTCAAAATAGTTACTCTCCACTATGGTTTAATAACAAAAGTTTAGACAACAAAAAAATAACATCTTTATTTGAAGAGATACAAAATGATTTAACACTAAATCCAAAAAGTAAAATATATAAAAAATATAAATATATATCCCAATATATCAATAATAAAAAGAGAAAAAATATCTATTTAGAACTTCAATTGACAGAGTTATATTTTGATTTTTTAAATCATATACTATATGGTTCTATTGAATGGAAAAAATTTTCTTGGAAATTAAAACAGTTAAGAAATAGAGGAATATCAGCACAATGGGTTAGATACAAGCCAAAATATAGTATATCAGAGCTTCTACTTCAACCTAATATTCATGAAACAATAAAAGAGATAACACCTAAAAGATTTGGATACTATGGTCTACTAAAATCTCTAAAAAAATTAAAAGATATAAAGGTCAAAGGAGGATGGAAAAAACTCCCATATTTTAAAAAATTAAAATTAGGAGATAAAGGGGTTAATGTTATAAAATTACGAGAAAGATTAGAAGCTTCTGGTGACTTAACCTCTTGCTTGGTTAAATCAGATGAACTATTTGAAACAGAAGAAAAAGACTCTATAGTAAAATTTCAACCTCGTGCAAAATTTGATTTATGCTTAGAGGATGCTGTCAAAAAATTTCAATCTAGACATGGTTTAAAAAGTGACGGTGTAGTAGGACCTACAACAAGAGCTATATTAAATATTAGTGTAGAATCAAAAATCAAAACAGTTATACTAAATTTGGACCGTATCAAATGGCTACCAAGAGAAAAAGAGGATAGATATCTGATTGTAAATATCCCAGAGTATATGTTACACTATATAGAAAATGGAAAAGAGAAAGATAAAATCAAAGTCATTGTAGGAGACAGAAGACATCACACTCCTATATTTAGAGAAAAAATATCATTTATTGTCCTAAATCCATACTGGAAAGTACCTGAAGGAATTGTGAAAAAAGAGGTTATCCCAAATATGATAAAAAATCCAAATTATCTTAAAAGAGAGGGGTTAGAGATTAGAAGAACTTGGTCTGAAAAATCTTCTAGAATTAATCCTTATGAGATATTTTGGGAAGATTATTACTATACAGGAGAAAAATTTCCATACCGTATTATGCAACCACCTGGACCTAGGAATGCTCTAGGTAAAATCAAATTTAAATTTCCAAATAAATTTAATGTATATCTACATGATACGCCAACAAAAAGATTATTCAAAAAGACAAAAAGAGCATTTTCACATGGTTGTATAAGATTATCTCAACCTCAAAAATTACTTGAAATTATAGCTTCCTTCAATGATAATATAGATTTGAAAAAATCAAAAAAAATTCTCAAAGGGAAAAACAAAGTTCAGATTAATATAGATAATAAGATAACAGTATATCTAATATACCTAACAGCAGGATATAATAAAAATGGTAGACCTGAATTTAGAGATGATATATATGGATATGATAAAATGCAAAAAATAGACAAATAGATTTAAAAGTTAAATTAAAAGAGTATTAGATAAGTTATTTGATATAATTACTCTAAAAAAGGATTTTTCTTTTGAAAGCAATATTTAAAGAGTATGCTCTTTTTGTATCTATAATATCATTAATACTTTTTACTATGTATGAACACTCACTAGTTGAGAGTATGACAGGGAATATAGTAGGATTTTTAGCTCTTTTTGCAGTTATTATATATGCCTCTTTGGCAGTTGCACATCATGCAGAGATGTTAGCTGAAAAGTTTGGAGAACCTTATGGTACTCTCATTTTAACTATGAGTGCTGTTACTGTTGAGGTACTTATTATTGCTATTATGATGCTTCAATCACACAATCCTACATTAGCTAGAGATACTATATACTCTGCTATTATGCTAGATATCAATGGACTTTTAGGAGTTGCTGCTATTATAGGTGGTATCAAATTTGGAGAACAACCTTATAATGTCGATTCCTCAAACTCCTATCTATCTATGCTACTAGTTGCTATTGGTGTATCTATGATTTTACCAAATTTTATAGAAGATAAGAGTCAACTATCTCTATTTATGAATTTTGTAGCTATAATATTTATTATTTTATATCTAGTATTTTCCAGAATTCAACTTATAAAACATAAATATTTTTTTGAATATCAATCAGATAATACACACCATAATCACGAGATTCATAACAATAGTAACATAAATGCCCTATACCATACTATTTTATTGGTTATATATATTGTTATTATTGGATTTTTGGCTGAACTATTATCTGTATTTATGACAAATAATCTACAAGAGCTAAATATGCCATTAGCACTTGGTGCTGTTGGAGTTGCAATTATTTCAGCCTCTCCTGAACTTATTGTAGCTATCAGGGCAGCACTTGATAATCGTATGCAAACAGTTATTAATATAGCTTTGGGTGCATCTTTAGCTACTATATTACTCACTATCCCATCTGTTATTATTATAAGTAAATTAGCAGGGCTTGAAATAAATCTAGCTATTACACCACTTCAAGAGCTACTTTTAGGATTAACTCTTCTTGTTAGTATAGTGAATTTTAATGATGGTGAAACCAATATGCTTGAAGGATTTTTACATTTTATACTTTTTGTAGTGTTTGCTTTTGTACTTTTTTTATAAACTATTTAACACTCTCTTCTTCAAGCAAAGTAGCTTTAGGTTTACCTATAAAATAGCCTTGTGAATAATCAGCACCAAGAGATAAAACTTCATTTTGTACCTCTTGGTTGCACACAAACTCTACAATAGTTTTAGCACCTAATTTTTTAGTAAATGCAATAATAGCCTCTACTACAATATGAGAATCTTTGTCTGTATCTATATTTTTAATCAATCCTCCATCAATCTTGATATAATCAACATCCAAACTTAATATATACCCAAAATTTGCATAACCTGTACCAAAATCATCTATAGATATCCCTACTCCATACTCTCTAACCTTTTTTATAAATGAGTTAACTGTCTTAAAATCAGTAATCTCTTCAGACTCTGTAATCTCAAATATAATATTTTTGGGATGAGGATAATTTTGAAGTTTCCCATAAATATAAGCTCTAGTTGCACTATTCATAATATCTTCTGTACTTAAATTTATAGAACAAGAGTACTCTGGATAATCTATAAACATATCTAAAGTCTTATCTATTACAGCCCTAGTAATTGTAGGATATAGTTTTGCTTTTTTAGCAATATCCAAAAAGCAAAATGGAGGAACTACATCTCCTTTCTTATCTATCATCCTAACTAATGCCTCATACTTTGTAATCTCTTGAGATTTATTATCTTTAATAGGTTGAAAATAGGGTACAAATCTATTATCTTTTATAGCCTCTTTAATTCTTTTAATCCACGCTATATTTTTAGCATAATCCTCTTCTCTTTGCATCTTTTTATTATAAAGTAAAAATTTTTTTCTCTCCAATTTAGCAACGCTTCTTGCAACACTTGCATATATTGATAAATTTTCATAATTTTTATCTTGGGCGTAATATGCCACCCCTGCACTAAGAGTAAAAGTAATACACTCAGGAGCATTACAATTAATAGTACTGTTTTCTATACTATTGATTAAATCAAGTAAAAACTCCCTATAATTATCCATGTTAACTTCACCCTCTTCACAAAGAACTAAAAACTCATCATTATATACTTTGTAAATATTACAATTGCCATCAATGTTAATATTTTTTAGGAGATTTGCCATATGAATAAGTACTTTATCACCTATCTTATTACCATATAAATTATTTAAACTCATAAATTCATCTATATTTAGATAAAATACAATAGGTTTTTTCATCTCCTTTATATCATCTAAAAAAGCATTTTTATTAGGTAACTTAGTCAATATATCAATTTTTTGTTGAGCTATTTTATTTTTACTATCTTCTAGCTCAGTAATATCATGTCTAATAGCGATATACTCTATAATATTATTACTATCG
>Ga0256843_1001448_pt1 | contig 18753 bp, 15 predicted proteins | sample AlvinellametaG_FD_191572 | JGI IMG/M metagenome (GOLD analysis project Ga0256843, IMG submission 191572) | Pompeii worm associated microbial communities from hydrothermal vent at the East Pacific Rise, Pacific Ocean - Alvinella | ecosystem: Host-associated > Annelida > Integument > Unclassified ... | reverse complement strand
GGGGCTATCTCTATTGGTATCGGTGGTATGGTTGGAGGTGGAATCTTTGCTGTTTTGGGTGAAGCTGTTTCTCTTGCACACGGGGCAACTGCCGTTTCTTTTTTTGTTGCAGGTATCGTAGCGCTTCTAAGTGCTTATTCTTATGCAAAACTTTCTGTTGTGTATCAGAGTGAAGGGGGTACTGTTACCTTTGTCGATAAGGCTTTTGGAGATAATATTCTTTCTGGTTCTATTAACCTTATGTTATGGTTGAGCTACCTTGTAACTATCTCTTTATATGCTACTGCTTTTGCTTCCTATGGTGGAACATTTTTTAAGCAGATGACACCACTTTTACATCATGGTCTTATTAGTGTTGCTATTATTCTTCCTGCAATCATTAACCTTGTAAGTGCCTCTTTTGTTTCTAAATCTGAAACAGTGATAGTGGTTATAAAAGTTTCCTTACTCATTTTAGTTATTGTTGCAGGAGCTTCTTATGTAGAGCCACAACGACTTTCTCCTCAAAACTGGGGTACATCTCTTTCTATTGTGACTGCTGGTATGATTATTTTTGTAGCATATGAAGGGTTTGAACTTATTGCTAATGCTGCTGAAGATATTAAAAATCCAGAAAAAAATCTTCCTCGTGCTTTTTATGCTTCTGTATTGATTGTGATTGCACTTTATGTCCTCATCTCCATTATTACAGTGGGAAATGTTTCAGAAGATGCTCTTATGCAAGCAAAAGATTATGCTTTGGCGATTGCTGCAAAACCTTCTTTGGGGCAAACAGGATTTATTATAGTAGCTTCAGCTGCATTACTTTCAACTTTTTCTGCTATTAATGCAACTATATACGGAAATGCTCGTTTAGGGTACATCATTGCCAAAGATGGAAAATTACCAAAACAGTTAATGCAAGAGAAAAATGATGTTCCTTTTATGGGGGTTGTGTATACACTTGGTTTGAGTCTCATTCTTGCCAATACGATAGATTTAAGTGAGATTGCCATTATCGGGAGTGCAGGGTTTTTACTCATCTTTTTTATTGTCAATGTAAGTGCCTATAAGCTTAGAAAAACTATTCATGCAAACAGTTTTATAGTTATGAGTTCTATTCTTTTTAGTTTTGTAGCATTGGTAACACTTTTAGTGCATACTTACAGTTCTAATCCTCAGGCTGTTATTATTTTTATGGGGTTCATCCTTTTTTCTTTAGGATTTGAGCTTATTTATGGAAGATTGATGCGTAAACAGCTCTTTTTTAGAAGTTACAAAAACAACTCTTAACATTACGCTAATATGCAAGTGTTATAATTTTCTATCATATAAATTATAAGGTAGAAATGATGTTACAAAAACCTCTGTTTTTAGCATTTGTGTTTGGATGTACACTCCATGCACAACTGTTGACACTGCAAGAGAGTATTAATAAAACTTTACATAATCATCCTGATGTTAAATCATTTGCATTAAAAGTTGAACAATCTCAGAGTGCATATAAGTCCGAGTTTTCGGCATATATGCCCCAAATCAATCTCTCAGCAAATTATAATGCTTTACAAACTTATGTTTTTCCTGTCAATGGTAGTTTTCATACCGTGGATGATACAGGGTGGAACGCTGGAGTGAGCTTACAACAAAAAGTATGGGATTTTTCCCGTACATCTTCCAAAGTTGCTGCATCTAAACTTGATAAAAAGATTTCTAAGCTCTCTTTAGAAGACTTAAAAGCACTCCTTGTCTATAAAGTTACTTCATTATACGAGATGATGATTGTTCAAAAAGAGGCTGTGGGAGTACGCCAAAAAGATTTAGAAACAAAGCAAGCTTATTATGAACAAGCACTTGCTCTTGTAAAGGAAGGGCTCAAAACTACAGCTGATGCAAGCCGTTTTCTCTCAGCAGTTTATAGTGCACAAGATGCACTTGAAGCTGCAAAAGTTTCTTATGATAAAGCAAAAAACTCTTTAAGCCTTTATATGGGGGAGAAGATTCCTGATGATGTAACACTTGAGAGAGAAAGTATACAAACACAAGAGGAACTTTCACTTAATATTGAGGAGGAGATCTTAAAAAGTAATTATCAGCTTTCTATGTTTTTAGAAAATATTCAAAAAAATATTTTACTTCATAAAGCTTCTAAAGCTTCTCATTATGGTTCTATAGATGCTGTTGCTTCCTATACTCATTTAGATACGCTTAATGCGTATGATTCAAAAGTTTTAGGTGTAAGTTTAAATATTCCTCTTTATAGTGGTGGTAGACTCTCTGCAGAAGCACAAAAAGCAAAAATTGCTTCTCAAATTGCAAAGGAACAGTATGCTTCTAAAGAGTTAGCTCTTAAAGAGGAGATAGAATCACTGCTTTTAGATATAAAACAGTATAACAAAACTATTGAAGCTAGAAAAGCACAATTACAATCGGCACAAGAAACACAAAAAGTACTTAATGGTCGTTATAAAGAGGGACTGAGTACTTATATAGAAGTGCTTGATGCAACAAGTATCGTTCTTGGAGCAAAACTTAGTTTACTTGAAGCATACTATCTAAAAAGTATGGCAATTCACAGAATAGAATATCTTAAAGGAAAAATATAATGAAATCACTCTATAAATATCTTATAGCTGCTGGTGTTGTAGCACTTTTGGCTGTTGTTGTTTATAACAAGGTGTATATACCAAAAACAACATATAAAACATTAAAGGCATATCGTGATGATATGGCTGTTAAAGTTTTTGGTATAGGTGAGGTGGGTGCAAAAACCATCTATAAAATTACAGCTGGTGTGAATGCTGAGCTTGTTTCTTTGGCAACAGATGAGGGAAAATGGGTTAAAAAAGGGCAACTTCTCGCTGTTTTTGATAGTGTTGATTTACCTTTACAAATTGAAGAGGCACAAATTAGTGTTCAAAAGGCAAAAACAGAGCTTATTGCATCACAAAAAGAGCTTAAGAGCTTAGATGCACAGAAACATCTTGCACTTGTAACATACGAGCGTTATGCAAAACTAAAAGAGCAGTCTTTTGCATCACAATCAGAATACGATAAAGCAAAAGCTGATTTAAAAGTGATAGAAGCACAGATACAAGCGACAAAAGCACATATAGCATCTTCTCAAAAAGAGGTCAAAAGAGTTGCTAAAAGTGTAGATGTTTTAAAGAAAAAATTACAAAAATATACACTTTATTCTCCTGTAGATGGGTATGTTATTGCAAAAACTGCTGATTTGGGACAAACACTTGGAGCAACACAAACACTTTTTGAAGTTGTGAGGGCTCAAGATGTATGGATAAAAGCGTACATTGATGAGCGTATTAGTGGAGATGTAAAAGTGGGTGCTAAAGCAACTATTAAACTTCGTTCATCTGCAAAAAGTTTTCAAGCTTATGTAAAAAGAATAGCACCACAAAGTGATGCTGTAACACAAGAGAGAGAGGTTGATGTTGCTTTTGTAAATCTTCCTAAACCTTTTTATATAAATGAACAGGCTGAGGTTTTAATAGATACTAAGCAACTGGAAAATGTTGTCATTGTTCCAGCTATTGCACTTATTTACAAAGAAGGTATCAGTGGTGTTTGGATAAAACAAAATGAAAAAGCACATTTCCAAAGGGTAAAAGTTCTTGGTATCTCAGATGGAAAAGCTGCTGTATCTGATTTGCAAAACAGTGTAGAGCTTTTAATAGCTTCAACAAAAAATAAACCTCTTAAAGAGGGTATGAAAGTACACTAATGATAAATTTAGCACAAAAAGATGTAGCACATACCTTTGGTAAGTTCATTGTAACAGCCATGGGTGTGGGGATGCTACTAGGTATTGTTCTTATTATGATGGGAGTGTATCGAGGTATGATTGTTGATGCTGAGGTCTTACTTGATGACTTACATGTAGACTTATGGGTTGTGCAACAAGATACACTCGGACCCTTTGCTGAGTCTTCACGAATTCATGAAGATATGAAAGATACGATTCATGCAATAGATGGTATTGATAAAACAGCAGCACTTACTTTTCAAAATATTCAAGTACCTGTAAAGGGGAAGAAAGTGCGTGTTGTTGCACTTGGATATGATCCATATGGTGAGATAAATCCTATCAATCCAGAAAGGCTTATTGCAGGACGCGATTTAACACAAAGCCATTATGAGATAGTGGTTAATGATAAATTAGGACTTGAACTTGGTGAAAAAATAACTCTTGGAAGAAACATCTATACAGTTGTTGGACTCGCACATGGAGCTGTTTCTTCAGGTGGTGATTTACTTGTATATATCAGTTTAAAAGATGCACAGGAATTACAGTTTATGTACTCCAATGCACGCATTAGAAACGATAGAGCCCGAGGTATTATGGGGGGAGGTGATTCCCATATGGTAAATGCTGTTGTCGCAACACTCAAAAGTGGCTATGATGTCAATCAAGTGGCAAGTTATATTAAAGAGTATAAACATAAAAGTGTTTATACACATGATGAGCAGATGACTATTTTAACAAAAAATCTTATTGAACGAGCTTCAAAACAGATAGGGCTTTTTACAGCTATTTTAGTGATTGTTTCGACTATTATCATTGCACTTATTATTTATACGATGACACTTGAAAAGATGAAAGAGATCTCTATTATGAAACTAATAGGTATTCCAAACTCTATCATTATTAAAATGATTGTTCAAGAAACGCTTCTTCTTGGTGTGTTGGCATTTATATTTGGGAATGTCTTTTCCCATCTTATCTATACAAAGTTTCCTAAAAGGGTAGTGTTGGAGATTCCAGATGCTTGGATGCTCTTTTTAGTGGTGATAGCTGCTTCCATACTCTCTTCATTTATAGGGGTGAAAAAAGTTATTAGTGCAGACCCAGCAGCAGCGATAGGTGGATAAAATGAAACAGCAAAGTATAAAAGTAGAAAATCTTTATAAAAGATTTGGCAGTGGAGATAATCTTGTTCGTGTTATAGAAGGTGCAGATTTCCAAGTTGACAAAGGGGAACTTGTAGCACTGATTGCTCCAAGTGGAGCTGGTAAAACAACATTGCTTATGATGATAGGGTGTGTGGAAGAGCCTACAAGTGGTAAAATCTGGCTTGGTGATGAACTTGTTTATGATAATAAATGGCTGACACATGAAACGAGAAAAATCAGAAGAGAGAAGATAGGGTTTATTTTTCAGGCACACTATTTGATCCCTTTTTTAAATGTTATAGAAAATGTAACACTGGTTTCTCAGGTAAATGGTGTTTCAAAAGCAGATTCTGAAGCAAAAGCGATGGAACTTTTGAATTACTTTGATATTGGAGATAAAGCACATGCTATGCCTTCGGAGCTGTCTGGTGGGCAAAATCAAAGGGTTGCTATTGCTCGAGCTTTGGCAAATGAACCTGAAATAATTTTAGCAGATGAACCAACAGCAGCGCTTGATTTAGAGCGTTCTGTAGATGTTGTTAAGATGCTAAAAAAAATTGCACTGGAACAAGATGTTGCTGTTATTATGGTAACACATGATGAAGCGATGCTTCCATTGTGCGATAGAATTTTAAAAATAGAAGATAAAAAAGTAGTTTCACACTCTGTGCCAAAGGGTGAGGTGGCAATGATTTAAAAGATTGAAAATCTCTTAACATTGCACTAATACTCTTGTAGTATTATTAGAGAGAAATAGTAGGTGGAATAATTTTTGCTTATTATTTACTATGATATAAAGGACCTATGATGAATGTAAATTCAGCAAATGGCTCACAGCAGATGCAACAGATGCAAATGCAGATGAGAAAAATGGATGGTTCAGGTGGTGGCCAAGGACAGGGCCAAGGTGGAATGAAAGATATTATGCAAAATCTTTCTTCTCAAGATAGAGCAACAATGCAAGAGCAAATGAAATCTTTAAGTCAAGAAGATCGTTCGGCAATGGTTTCTCAAATGAAACAAGTTGATAGTACATCGATGACATCTGAAGAATATACACAGTCTCTTCTTGATATGTTAAATCAAGATAGTTCTTCAACTACAAACTCCTCTTCTGCGGCATACAACTTTTCAGTATACGCATAAGAAAATCTATTACATACTTCTAAAAGTATGTAATAGAATTACTTTAAATTAAAGCAGAAAAGATGACAAAAATACTTTTTTTGGAAGATGATGAAGTTTTAGCAGAATCACTTATAGAACTTCTTGAAGCAGAAGATTTTCATATTACGCATGTTGAAAACAGTGAAGCAGTTTTAGAAAAAACTTTTCATGAACATTTTGATATCTACCTTTTTGATGTAAATGTACCAGATATAAATGGTTTTGAGCTTTTAAAACAGTTGCGAGAAAGCGGTGACAATACAGTAGCAATTTTTTTAACAGCTTTAAGTGATATAGCCTCTTTAGCAGAGGGATTTGATGTGGGTGCTGATGATTATATCAAGAAACCTTTTGATTTTGATGAGCTTCTTATTCGCTTACATGTAGTGTTGAAAAAACAGTATAAAAGTTATGCAAATCAGATGGAAATTTCTGGTTTTGTGTATGATATAGAAAAGAATGAGCTCTCTAAAGAGGGTTCTTTTATTCCTCTTTCTCCTTATGAACTTACTTTAACACAGCTTTTTTTTAAAAATATAGAAACAACTCTAACGAAAGAGCATCTTTTGCAAGAACTTTCCTATGATGATAAGGAGATGAGTGAAGGATCTTTACGTGTTCATATAAATAAACTTAGAAAAATTGGATTACCAATCACAACTATAAAAGGGGTTGGATATCGTCTTGGCAAATCATAAAAGTAATGCATTTTTAAAGTTTTTTCTTACTTACTTTATAAGTGTTGCTTTACTTATTTTAGCAGCAGGTTTTTTTTACTTTGAGCAGATGCGTTCACAACTTGTCAAAGCTGAACATTTTTCTTTAATAGAATACGCTAGACATATTAAAATGGATGAAGATTTGAGCCATTTTTCAAATGATTTTCATTATAAATTTGTTAATGCAAAACACCATATAGGTATTAGTAATTTTACAATCTCCCAAAAAGAGTTTATGAAGTATATACCAACACGTAAAACAGGCTTTTACATGCAGGTTTTTAAATCAAAAAAATCTTTTGAGCAAAAACTACAAGAGTTGCGTTATAAGATTATTGCTTTACAGTTAATACTTCTTGCTTTTTTTGCACTCTTGAGCTACTTTCTTGCAAAAAATGCACTTAAACCTCTTGAAGAAAGTATCGCAACACTTGATAGTTTTGCAAAAGATTTGATTCATGATTTAAATACTCCTGTAACAGCTATGAAGCTTAATATTAAGCTTCTGCAAAAAGAACCAGCTCTACAAAACTCAAAGGCTTTACAACGTTTACTTAAAAGTGTGGCTACTATTTCTGAATTACGACTCAATTTAACAACATTATTGGAGAAAAAAACTTTTCAGATTACTACTATTAATGTTTGCAGTGTTGTTCAAGATGTCATTGAACTGCATCAGCCAAACTATCAGCATCTTAATTTTCATATTGAGTGTACAACACTTGAGGCTAAAGTAAATGCTAATGCACTTAAACAGATATTACATAACCTTATTTCAAATGCATGTAAGTATAATAAAAAAGATGGTTTTGTACATATTTATACTAAAGCTAAAATACTCTATATTAAAGATGGTGGTGTGGGTATAGCTGAACCTGAAAAGATTTTTCAAAGAGCTTATAGTGCACAAAACTCTACAGGTTTTGGTCTTGATATTGTCAAAAGGTTATGTGAGGCTATGAATATTACAATAGAAGTAAGTTCTAATGAAGATGGGAGTTGTTTTGCATTACGTTTCTCATGAATTATGTAAAATGTAACCGACACCATACTCGGTTCTGAGGTAAATAGCCTTATTGCCATTATCTCCAATTTTTTTACGAATATTTTTTATATGATTATCTAAAGAACGAGGAGAACTTATAGAGGAGAGTGAAGCAAGAAGCTCTTCTCTTCGTATAACTTGATTAGATTTTTCAATCAGCATAGCAAGAATTTCAAATTCAATGGTAGTGAGCTGTAGAGGTGTATGTTTAAAGTAGATAGTTCCCTCTTTAATCTCAAAATCTTTTGTTTTTTCTTGCGAAACAATTTCACTGTTTTTGCTGAGTTGAATCCATATTCTTGCTTCAAGTTCTTCAAGGTCAAAAGGCTTTACCATATAGTCACTTGCACCATATTTGAATGCTAAAAGTTTTGACTTAGTTTCATTATAAGCACTTGTTACTATAACAGGAACAGCAGTATGGCTTTTAATATTTTTAAGAACTTCATAGCCATTGAAGTCAGGAAGATTGATATCTAAAATGAGTAAATCAAAGTATTCATTTCGCAAACGACTTACACAGTCAGTTGCAGTAAATACGGGTGTAACGTCAAAACCACAATCTGTAAGAAAGGTATAGACAAGTTCAGATGCAAGTTCATCATCTTCAACAAGTAGTATAGATGTTTTTTGCATATTTTAATTTCCTTGTTATATCGTTTGCGCGCCCATTATAAGGGATAAATCCTTAGAAAAATATTCAAAACTACAGATTTTACAGATTTTAACTAAAAGCGTTTCGCTTTTCATAATGAAAAGTGGTAAAATACGAAATAATATTAGTATATGGGTCTTTTTATGTTGCAAAAAATAACGACGAAAACAAAATTAATAGTTCCTATAGTTGTTTTGAGTTTTGTACTTCTTTTTTTAGGAGGTTTGGTCATTTCAAACAGTTATACAAAAATGCTCTCTTTAGAAACTTTAAATGATAAAATCACATTGAGTAAATATCTCTCTCAAACGCTTCATTCTCTACAAAAAGAAAGAGGATTATCAAGTGGTTACTTGGAAAATCAGGGTAAACTTTTTCAAAAAGAGATGTTATTACAACGAAAAGAGAGTGATTTTCAACTTCAAAGGTTGATGAATCAAAATATTTTACAAGATAACTTGCTTTTTGAAATTGGAAAAATAAGTGCTATTCGTGCAAAAATTGATGCAAAAATACTTTCAACAAAAGATATTTTAGATTATTATTCAAATATAAACACATTTTTATTAAAAATTATTATTGATATATCAAAGAGCTCCCATATTCCAAAAATCACACAAAATATTCTTGCTTATGTACATTTTTTATACCTTAAAGAGTATGGTGGTATAGAAAGAGCAAAAGGTGTCGTACTCTTTGCAAGAAAACAGCTTTCTCATAAAGAATTAGTTTCTTTTATAAAAATAGTTTCTGTACAACAACAAAGTGAAGCTATGTTTTTAAATTATGCCTGTAAAAATGTAGAAAAACATTATATAGCTGAGTTGAAATATACTTCATTTCAAAAAGTAAAAGAGATTGAAAAACAAATCATTGATGGAGAACTTCGTAATATTGGATTGAGTTCTGAAGAATGGTATCAACTTATAACAACAAAGTTAAATAGGTTAGATGACTTGGGACGTTATATAGAAAACCATACAATATTTTTAATAAATAAAGAACTCAAAGATGTAAAACTTGTTTACAATGCAGTTATCTTTTTAACACTTTTTAGTTTAATAGTCTTTCTTATTATGTTAAAAGCATTTGTCAAACTAGCAAATGAAGAGAGAAAACTTCGTATGGTTGCACAAAAGTATATCATTAGCTCTGTTACTGATTTAAAGGGGAGAATTCTAGATGTCAGTGATGCTTTTTGTGATATTTCTGGTTATGAACGAGAAGAACTTATAGGTCAAAAACATAATATTGTAAGACATCCAGATATGCCTAAAAGTGCTTTTGAAGAGATGTGGAAAACTATTAAAGAGGGGAAAGCATGGAAAGGAAAAGTAAAAAACCTTAGAAAAGATGGTTCATCGTACTGGGTTTGGGCAAATATAGAGCCTTTATATAATTCAAAGGGAAAAATAGATTCTTATATATCTATTCGTCTTGATATCACTGAAAGTGAACTTTTGCAAGAAAAAGTAAAAGAACAAAGAGAAAAAAATAGGGTTGCCAAGGAGATGATGTATCAGCAATCAAGACTTGCACAAATGGGTGAAATGTTAAGTATGATTGCTCATCAATGGCGACAACCACTCAGTGCAATAACAGCAGCTTCAGGTGCTATCAATTTAAAATCAAAGCTTAAAAAGCTTGATGAAAAGACAGCTATTGAACTCTCAAGTAAAATAATGGATTTTTCTCAGCATCTTAGTACAACTATTGATGATTTTAGAGGTTTTTTTAAAACAAATAAAATCAAAGTAAAAACAGATTTAAAAAAGATAGTAGATGATGTTTCAAGTATTGTAAAAACATCTCTTGATAATGATGGTATATCGCTTGAAATAAATGTTAATTCTTATGGTGAATTATTAACTTTTGAAAGTGAACTTAAACAAGTACTTTTAAACTTAATAAAAAATGCACAGGATGCATTGAATGAAAAACAAGTTTCAAATCCAAAAATAGTTGTTGAGGTTGCTGATACATCTGTAAGTGTACGAGATAATGCAGGTGGAATAAGTGAAGAAATAATGGATAAAATTTTTGACCCATATTTTTCAACAAAAACAAAAAAAGATGGTACTGGGCTTGGTCTTTATATGAGTAAAACAATTGTTGAAGATCATTGTAATGGTAAACTTGAAGTTACAAATACACAAGAGGGTGCTGAATTTAAAATCAATTTATAAGTTTTAATTATAAGATATTTTTTTACTTTACAGATTCTACAGATTTGGGTGTAAATTTCATTAGATTATAACGATATAATTCTCCTTGAAGGTAGATAGGAGAAATGAAATGGTACGGTTCAACGATATTATAAAGTACTCAAAAGATTTAACACTTTTGTATGTTGAGGACAATGCTGATTCTAGAGAGATGACTCTTATGCTTTTTGAAGATTTTTTTCATCAAGTTATTGTTGCTGTTGATGGAGAAGATGGTCTTGAAAAGTTTAAAACACATGATATAGATCTTATTATTACTGATATAAATATGCCAAAATGTAATGGCATTGATATGTGTAAAAAGATTAGAAAGATAAATGACACTATTCCAATTATGATTATCACAGCATACAATGAAGATGAATTTTTCGTTGAAAGTATAGAACTTGGTGTGAATGGATTTTTATTTAAACCAATGAAAATGGATCATTTTTCACAAGTTCTATATAATGTTGTACAAAAATATCAGTATATGAAAGAATCTAAAGAAAATTTACATTTTCTAGAAGTTTATAAAGAAGCTGTTAATGCAAGTGCTATTGTTTCTAAAACAGATATCAATGGGCGTATCATTTATGTAAATGATGCTTTTAGTGAGATAACAGGTTATTCGAAAGAGGAACTTCTTGGAAAAAGTCACAATATTATTCGTCATCCGGATAATCCAAAATCTTTTTTTGAAGAGATATGGCATACTATTTCTAAAGAAAAAAAAGCTTGGAAAGGGATTATACGTAACAAAAACAAAGAGGGTAAAAGTTACTATGTAAATAGTCTGATTATGCCTATACTTGATTTACATGGTAATATTGTAGAATATATCTCTTTACGTCAAGATGTTACAGATATTATGAATCCTATTAAGCAACTTCAAGATACATTAAGAGATTTTAAACGTCCTGTACTTCTCTATATGAAGTTAGATAAATTTGATATGCTTGAAGAATTCTATGATAATGATGTTTTGGAAAAACTTCAAAAACAAGTTGCAAGTCATCTTCATAACCGTTTTGCTGATTTTTATGAGTTTGATAAATTTTATGCTCTTGGAAATGGTGAGTATGCTTTTGTTATAGATTATTACAAATATTTGCAGGATGAAAGTCAATTTATTCAAGAGATGAAAGGGCTTCAAGAAGTGATAGCAGAAGATATTATTTCTCTTGAAAATATTAGTTATGATTTGAGTATTTTATTAAGTATCGTGTATGAAAACAATCATATTTTAGAGTCTGCAAAACTTGGTTTAAAAAATCTTTTAAAAACAAAAAAAGATTTTATTATTTCCAATAACCTTGCTGACAAAGAGCAAGAAAAAACGAAACAAAATATGAAAGTTGTTTCGATGATACAGTATGCTTTAAAAAATGGTAATGTTATCTCCTATTTTCAACCTATAGTGGATAACCAAACAAAAGAGATTGTTAAGTATGAATCATTAGTAAGGCTCATAGATGAAAATGGAAAAGTTGTGTCACCTTTTTATTTTCTAGATACTGCAAAAAAAAGTAATTATTATACTCAAATTACACACACGGTTTTAAAACATTCATTTTCTGTATTAAAACTTTATGGGGTGAGTGTTTCTATTAATCTTTCAGCTTTAGATATAGAACAAAAAAGTACACGTGAAAATATTTTAGAACTTTTAGAAGAGCATAAAGATTTTGCTCACCTTATTGTATTTGAACTTCTTGAAGATGAAAGTGTTAAAGAGTTTAAGATTATTCGACAGTTTATTACTGATGTAAAGAAATATGGTGTTCGAATAGCTATTGATGATTTTGGTGCAGGGTATTCTAATTATGAAAGGTTACTTGATTATCAACCAGATATTTTAAAAATTGATGGTTGTCTTATTCGAGATATTGAGACAAGTAGTTACTCTTTATCTGTTGTAAAGAGTATTGTAACGTTTGCAAAAGAACAAAATTTGCAAACTATCGCTGAGTATATTGAAAATGAAGCGATTTATAATATAGTAAAAGATTTAGGTGTTGATTTTTCTCAAGGATATTATTTTGATAAGCCCGAGCCAATTGCTCACTACATAAATAGATAAGATGGAATAAAAATATGAAAAATATTTTGGTGATAGAAGATTCTCATACAATGAACAATATCATATCAAAAGAGTTGCGTAATTTAGACTTTGAAGTTTCTCAGGCATTAACTCTTGCTGAAGCAAAAGAGTTTTTGACACAAAAGAAATATCAACTTATTATTTTAGATTTACACCTTCCTGATGGTGAAGGTTCTGAACTTATAGCCAATATTCAGTCTTTAACAAAAACAAAAGTAGTTGTTTTAACCTCATCTCAAGATGAAGATTTACGAGAAGAACTTTTTAGTTATGGTATTTTAGATTATATAATTAAAGATAAAAATTTACTTTATTCAATTGCAGAGATTGTTAAGATTATAAATACAGTCACAACAAAAGAACAAGATAAAGTGCTTATCATAGATGACTCTAATTTTATTTGTAAGCAGGTCAAAACAATTTTAGAACCAAGAAACTATAAGGTGACAAAAGCACTCAGTGCGAAAAAGGGTCTAGAATATCTTTATGAAAGAGATTTTAATCTTGTTGTCTTAGATATGGAGCTTCCTGATATGCATGGAACAAAAGTACTTGAGCTGATTCGAAAAGATATTCGATTTCTTTCATTACCAATTATTGTACTTTCTGGAACATCAACTCCTGAAATTATTCGAAATAGTTTGAAAAATGGAGCAAATGACTTTTTGAAAAAACCATTTGTTTTTGAAGAATTTATTTTAAAAGTTGACTTATGGATAGACTATTTTAGAAAGAAAAAAGCTTTAGAAGAAAAAACATTTGAGTTACAGTTTTTTAATGCAAATCTTGAAAGACTTGTTTTAGAAGAGGTTGAAAAAAATAGAGAAAAAGACAAAATGATGTTCGCACAGTCTCGTCATGCTCAAATGGGTGAAATGATATCTATGATAGCACATCAGTGGCGACAACCATTAAATGCTATAAGTATGGCTGTTGGTGTGATGGATATGCGTATGCAAACGGGTCGACTCGATATGGACTCAGCAAAAGATATAGCAAAAAAAATCAATAGATATGTAAACCATCTTAGTGGTACTATAGATGACTTTAGAGAATTTTTCAAACCACAAAAAGAGATGAAAATAACAAGTTTTGAGTGTGTTGTTTCAAAAGCTCTGGCTCTTATGGAAGATTCACTTAAAAGTAAAAGTATTATGGTTCGAGTTGAAAAAAGAGAGCTCAAAGAGTTTTTAAGTTATGAAAATGAACTGATTCAAGTGGTTTTAAATATTTTAAAAAATGCAGAGGATGCTCTTGTAGAAAAAGGGATTTCTCAGGGACTTATCATACTTACAATAGAGAAAGAGACTCTTAGTATAGAAGATAATGCAGGTGGTATTGATCCAATAGTATTAGATAAAATTTTTGACCCTTATTTCTCTACAAAAGATAAAAATGGTACAGGACTTGGTTTATACATGAGTAAAATAATTATTGAAGAACATTGTAAAGGTTCCTTAGATGTTTCAAACACAGAAAATGGAGCAATTTTTAAAATAACTCTACCTTTAGATAAGGAGAAAAACTAATGCAAAAAGAGCTTTTACTTATAGTAATTCTTGCTTTTTTATATGTTTTTACAGGTGAGTTAAGTTTTAGTTTACTCTCTGGAGAGAGTATAGTTAATCTTGGTGTATTTGCACCAGAAGGTATTGCTTTAGCTTTTGCTCTGTTCTTTGGAAAAAGAGTTTTATGGGGTGTTTTTATAGGTCAGTTTATTTTAGCCTATACACACACTATACAACTGTTACCAGCTATGGAAATCTCTTTTATAAATACACTTGAGGGGTATTTAGCTATAGTACTATTTCAAAAGTTTAAGCTTTCAAAAAAATTAGAGAGTTTTCGAGATGTTTTTGGTTTGTTTGGACTTATCGCTTTAATACTTCAGCCATTTAGTGCTATTTTATCAAATACAGTCCTCTTTTTTCATGGTGAAGCTGTAATGGAAAATGTTTTTTATTCAACTTACTCTTGGTGGTTTGGTAATGTTATGGGACAATTTTTATTTACACCTTTTTTACTTTTGTTTTTTGTAAATTATAAGAAGTTGAATCTAAAAGAATATTTTCTATATGGTGTTGCATTTACTTTTTATATCTATTTTTTAACAATAGCTTTTGCTCTTCATAACCCTTTTATGCTTATAAGTTTAAGTTTAACAGCTGTTCTTTTTGTTGTAGCAAATAAAGGTCTTACATATGGAGCACTTTTAGTTGTTATTACAGCAGTTGTTGCTTCGTACTCAGTTTACTTACATGTAGGGGCTTTTTCATCTTTAAATATGGTAGATAATACTATAAACTATAATCTTTATGTACTTTCTCACATTGTAACGGTATGGTTTTTTGGTATATTATTTGAAGAACGCAAGCGTTATGCTGAAGCTTTAGAGGAAAAAATTTCACAAGAGAGAAAAAAGAATAAAGAACAAGCACTTTTCCTTTTACAACAAAATAGACTAGCTCAGATGGGTGAACTTATTAGTATGATAGCTCATCAGTGGAGACAACCGTTGAATAATCTTTCTCTCATTAATCAGTTACTTGTAAATAAGTTTCAAAAAGGAAAGCTTGATGAAGATGGTGTTGAGTACTTTAAGGTGAATTCTAAGAAACAAATAGAGTTTATGTCGAGTACTATAGACGATTTTAGAAATTTCTTTAAGCATAGTGAAACAGAAAAAGAGTTTGATATTGCAAGTGTTGTACACAATGTTATTAACCTTTCTGGTCCTGTTTTTGAGAAAAATGGTATTTCAATTATCTATGACTTAGAAAAAAAATGTAAAGTGCTTGCGCATGAAAATAGTTTTGCGCAAGTTGTTTTAAACATCATGAATAATGCAAAAGATGCTCTTATAGAAAGAGATGTAAAAGAGAAGCAGATTCATGTTTCTTTAGATGCGCAGGGAGAAGATGTTTTGTTGAGTGTTGAAGATAATGCTGGAGGAATTGACTCTAGTATCATTGAGAAAATTTTTGATCCATATTTCTCAACAAAAACAAATAAAAATGGTACAGGTTTAGGTCTATATATGTCGAAGATGATTATTGAAGAGCAGATGAAAGGAGATTTGAAAGTGCAAACTACAGAAAATGGTGCAAAATTTATTATCAGTGTAAAAGGAGTGTGTTTATGAATTTAAAGAACTTTAGTTTGCTTTATGTTGAGGATGATACTCACGCGCAAGAGTGGATGAAACTTGTGCTTGAAGATGATGTTAAAGAGTTTTTACAAGCTTCTAATGGTGCTGAAGGTTTAGAGGTGTATAAAAAACATAAACCAGATATAGTACTTTCTGATATAAATATGCCAGTTATGGATGGTTTAACTATGGCTGAAGCTATTAAAGAGATTGATAGTGATCAGCATGTTCTGATTATGTCTGCATTTGATGATAGAGATACATTAATGAAAGCTATTAATGTTGGAATTGATTTTTTTATTCCAAAACCTATTGATGTTGAAAAGTTGATGGAAAAGCTTACAAAAATTGCTCAAAATCTTCAAAATAGAATAGATGCTCAAAAACTTAAAGAACAAGAGATGAAAAATCTTTATAATCTTGCACACTATGATACACTAACAAAAATTCCAAACAGAGTTTTATTTGATATGCGTCTTGATGAGGCTATCAGTAAAGCAAAACGTAAAGGGACTCCTTTTAGTATCTTTTTTATAGATTTAGATGATTTCAAAAAGATAAATGACAACTATGGTCATGCTGCTGGTGATGTGATTTTACAAACAATTTCTGAAAATGTTAAGAAAGTGATTCGTGTTGAAGATACATTTGCTCGTATAAGTGGTGATGAATTTTCTTTAATAATTGAAGATATGGACGATGATGTATATATAGAAACTCTTGCAAAAAAGATTTTGGAAGCAACATCGACAACTATACATTATTATGGAGATGATATCAGTATTACGTGTAGTGTTGGAATTAGTAGATTTCCTTACGATAGTGATTCAAAAAAAGAGTTACTCTTTTTAGCTGATAGTGCTATGTATAAGGCAAAACAGCTTGGAAAAGCTAAATATTTTTACGTAAAAGAGGAGAAATAATCATGCAAAATATTCGTACAAAAGATCAAGAACTTATTAATGTTTTAGAAACACAACTTCAAGAGTATATTGTCAAACCTATACCTCAAGTGCAACTTGAAAATACAATAGAAACACTTATTCAACATATACGTGAAAATTCAAGAAGACAAGAACGTATTATTAAAGTAAGTGATGACTGTAAATGGGATAAGCAAGATAAAGCATTATATCATGAAGGTAAAGAGGTGATTCTTACAAATAAAGAAAGAGAACTGTTAGCTTTGTTATTTAACAATACAAACCATGCCATAGCTTATAATACTATTTGTATGGCTTTATGGGGTGAAACAGTTGATACATCAAAACAAGAGCGTATTAAAACACTTGTAAAACAACTACGTAAAAAGTTACCTCATAATGTTATAAAAAATATTTTTGCTTTTGGTTACAAGATAGAACTTTAAATTAATATTGTATTAATCTAGGGATGATATTATTTGAAAAAACAAGGAATCTTTTATGACTCGTCACATAGTATCTTTTGTAGCAGCCTCCCTTTTACTTACAGGTCTTGGTATAAGTTCTCTACAAGCACAGCAAACTACTAAAAATAAAAAAGCAAAACCTTTTTTAATTCAGGGAAAGCTACCCCATCTTACAATGATGGTTAAAATGTTATGGAATGATGAAGATTTAGCATTAACACCTGAGCAGAAACAAAAGCTTCTTATTATTCGTAAAGAAACTATTAGTGGAGCACAAGCTTTAGGGAAGAAAATTTTTGCACTTGAAGATAAAATAGTAAAAGCTAGTAATGAAGGCGTTACACCATCAGAGCTTAAAGATGATGTTCAAGAATTGGCAAATTTACGTGCACAAGCAACAATGTTACATCTAAAATGTATTTATAATACAAGAAAAATTTTAACAACAGACCAGCTTTATATACTTGAATAATTACGAACATTCTAGTTTATAAAGTTTTTTTCTTTCAGAAGAACCAGCTATATTAAGTTGCTTTCTATATTTTGCAATGGTTCTTCTCACCATTTTTACTTTAAATTTTTCCTCTATCATAGCAAGAAGTTTCATATCACTAAGTGGTTTTTCTTTTGGTTCCGTTTTGATGAGAGATATAAGAAACTCTTTAATCGCAGCATTACTAACATCTTCATCAATTGCTGTTGTAAAAAATTCTTTCATTGCAAAAATTCCTCTATCACAAGCGATATATTTGTTTGCAATAGCACGGCTGATGGTTGATGGATTATGTCCAAATTCATCTGCTAATGTTTTGAGTGTTAAAGGCATGATAGAGCCTCCACTGAAAAAATCATACTGATATTCTACAATCATAAGTCCAACTTTATAGAGTGTCGCTTTTCTCATCTCTAGGGCATCAACTAGTGATTTTGCTTCTTTTATTTTTTCTTTGATGAAGCTGTGTTCTACTCCATAATTTGCATCTATAGTTATGGTTGGATAGTATGCATCATTGAGTTTGACTTCAATTTGTTGCTCTTCATTAAAGTAAATCATCAAATCAGGAATAATTTGTTGGGAGTCTTCAAGATATTCTATGTTTGGTGGATTCTTAAAACTCGTAAGAATTTGCATCACTTCATTAAAAAAGGGTTCTTTTGCATAGTTATGGATATTTTGCATATCTTTAATCATTGTAATGCCAAGAGGGTAGGCTTCTTCTGATATTTTTGTATTTTCAAGTTGAAATAAAAAAGATTCTGTAAGATTTTTAGCGCAAATACCAACAGGTTCTATATGCATAAAACGGAGTCTTACTTTTTCAAAGCTTTCTTCATCAATCCCATTTTCTTGACAAAATTTTTCTGTATTACCCTCATAATATCCGTATTCATCGAGATTTTCAATGATAAAATGGGCAATTTTTTGTGAATGTG
>Ga0256843_1001447_pt1 | contig 18793 bp, 30 predicted proteins | sample AlvinellametaG_FD_191572 | JGI IMG/M metagenome (GOLD analysis project Ga0256843, IMG submission 191572) | Pompeii worm associated microbial communities from hydrothermal vent at the East Pacific Rise, Pacific Ocean - Alvinella | ecosystem: Host-associated > Annelida > Integument > Unclassified ... | reverse complement strand
TTAAATGTTTATCATAGAAGATACTTTCAAAAAAAGAATATAGAAAGACTATTTAACAATGGCGAATTGATGTATTATAATAAAGATGAAACAGAATATATTAATATGCTTGCTAATGGCTATGATCGCATATGGGATTGTGGTAATATGAAGTTTATAAGGAGATGATGATGGAAACAAATAAAATATACAATGGAGATTGTTTTGATCTTATAAAAGAACTGCCAGACAATTTTATTGACATGGTATTAACATCCCCGCCATATGCCGATATAAAATCATATGGTGATGATATAAATGTATTACATCCAGATAATTATGTTGATTGGATATTACCTTTATTTGATGAATTTTATAGGGTTTTAAAACCTACAGGATCAATAATATTTAATATCGGTGATAAAATATATAATAAGGAAAGACATATTTATGTATTTGACCTTATTTGTCGCATATCGAGAGAAACACAATTACAGTATTATGACAGATATTTTTGGTATTCTCAGCGATTGCCAAATGGATCGCGAAAAAGATTAAATAATTTTATTGAATATATTTTTCATTTTACCAAAAACAAAAATGATATGATATTTAATATGGATGATGTTAGAGAGCCTTATAAAGACATATCAGTGAAAAGATATAATAATTTAATGAACGACTATGAGATACTTCCAGATGGGACAAAAATACTAAAAAAACAAAGCATAAAAACCCTGAATCCAAAAGGTAAAACACCTGATGGGTTATTTACATTTCCAAGTAATTCAAAGGAACGTGGAAATAAACATCCAGCACCATTTAGCATTGATCTTCCATTATGGTTCATAAAAGCATTAACAAATGTTAATGATATAGTATTAGATCCATTTATGGGATCTGGGACCACAGCAAGAGCTTGCGCTAAATTAAATAGAAGGTATATAGGTTTTGAGTTAAATGATGAGTATATAAAGATATCGGATGAATTAATGTTGAAATATAAAAATCCAATGGAGGATGTGTTCTTTTGAAAGTAAAAAATTATCCATCAAATATACAAGCCTTTATGAAAATGAAAGTACTGATTTCGAAGGTGATAGAACATATCGTGTCCATATTGAGACTGCCCGCCAACTTATTATGGATGCATACAACCTTGGTAAATCAGAATGTGTTGATTTGTCAAAAGGACTTCATAGTGGTATTATAGATACATATAGATCTAATAGTAAAATGAATCAAAATGATGATATGTTTCGTATTACTCTTCATTATAGAAAGAAAGAAAATATGAAATTATACCATAAAATTAAAGATATGACAAAACAATGAAAGAAATAACTTTAAAAGATTATGATAATCTACCTATAATTGTCAGGGACGATACTCTTATATCTATATCGTCATTAAATGTTGGTGATTTATATCTTATAAGAGAAAGAGATGAATATGTAGATACTGGTAGTATAGTGACAGTATACGAGGTTGTCAGTAAAAATGGCAATAAAATTGAATCAAAACCGGTGGTGTTAAAGGTGAAATAATGGAATGTTTTATATTTTGGTTTGTTGGGTGTATATTATCAATTATAATGAGTGTTATTTATAGTAGGGCCATATATAAAAAGAGTGGTATTGTTCTTAGCATACCATTTTTTTTATTTCTTTCTATGTTTAGTTATGCGGCATTCATAACTTTGATAATATTTTTTATTGTTGATATTGTAAAACCAGAATTAGAAAAAAATCTACCAAAATGGCTAATGAGGTTATTCTATGGGGAATAATTATGTCGCCTACATAGATACTGACAGTGTATTTATAATGTTAAATCAATATCTTATAGATCAAGGTGTTGATATTGAGAAATGGAATGCTATTGATAAAGATACAAAAGTAAAGTTTCTTTTAAGATTATCAAAGGAAATAGAAACTCATGTAAATGATAAAAGTTATAATCATACTCAATTGGTAGATTATAACTCTATAGTTGATCAAGATAATTTTAGTATCAAATTAAAACAAGAAATCGTTTGTTCCAACGCTTTGTTCTTGGCCCCAAAGATGTATGCTTTCCATGTTATCAATGAAGAAGGTTACGATACGGATAACGTAGATGCCAAAGGTATTGAGATAGTCCGAAGTTCAGCCCCTACTGCATTTAGAAACGCTCTAAAGACAATACTCGAACTTTTACTGAAAGGGCATTCTGATGAAGAATTGTCAACACTTGTTGACAAATTCAAAAAAGAGTTCTATAAGGCCAAACCAGAAGATATATCAGTTAATATTGGTGTTAATGGCATTGATAAGTATATAGTTGATGGTGAATATAGAAAAGGAACACCGTATCATATTAAAGGGATTGCTCATTATCACTTTCTTCTTAAAGAGTTAGGTATAGAACACAAATACGAACATATCAAAGAAGGTGATAAGTGTAAAATTGTATATTTAAGACCTAATAAATATGGACTTGACACCGTTACATATTATAAATGGCCAAAAGAATTTTTTGACAATGGTATTTTGATAGATTATGATATAATGATTGAGAAATATTTTATCAATAAAGCTAAAATTATTCTTGATCCTATTAACAGGGCCGGAATACTTGAAGATAAAGGTGTAGAGGATTTATTTTTCTAAAGATATTTAATTAAAATGTGTCGTGGAACATATCAAATAAGAGATTATTATGTTTGAACTTGTATTGTTTGTATTGTATTTGGTGTTTATTCCAGTATTTTATGGTAAACTTCTCTATTTTTGGCAATATGCTTTTACAAAAGATCTGCCAAATCAGGAATTTTGGCAAAAATTTAGGGATAACAGTTATAATAATGATGTTTTCTTTTCATTATTTTTTGCTATTACTTGGCCTATTACTGTGTTTATTACAATGTTTGATAAAGATTATAAAGAAACACAGGGTTTGATGTTTAGCAAAGGGAGACCTTTTAAATAATCCGAGTATAACCAGAATTGGTTTTCAGATGGTATTTGCCTACTCTAAAAAAGGACATTGGAATATCGGTATGTATACAGATAAAGATGGTGTTCATGTTGGTAATATTGCAAAAAAATACGGTGGTGGTGGCCATGCTGGTGCCGCCGGTTTTCAAATAAAAAATTACCTTTTGATCTATGGTGATATTATGGTAATGATAAACTATCAATGAATTAATAAAAGTGCTGATCCTGGATGTATTGGCGGAGCAATTTGTCTTTGTGAGAAATGTGTAAAAAAACATAACACCGGTAAGATACCAAATTACAAAGATATTCAAAAACTTTTTGATGAAAATAGAAAAAAACTTGAAAATGACACAAAAAGATGCAAATAAATACATTTATACCATAACAATGGTAAAAGATTTGGGTAAAGTTAGATGCATAGGATATTATTTTGATCTTGATTTTACTATTATGGTTGTATTATACGATCCAATGATATGGGAAGAAGATTATTACAAATATGCTGTAATTGAATGCGTTCCAGAAGGAACATATCCGGTTAAACTGAATAATCAGATATGGATTGATAATAATGGTGATATAATTGACCCACCGGATCAATTTAAAAATACCATTTGTATAGGTGTTGGATAATGTTCACAGCTATAATTATTATATTTCTTACTTTTGGTGGATATTCTACCCCATCAGATCTTTACAAAACAACATTTATATCACAAGATGATGTAATTGATATACTTTCAACAAAAGAATCAGAGTGTCTTGCCAAAGCATTGTATTTTGAGGCTCGCGGAGAATCAGAAGAAGGTATTAACTATGTTGCCAAAGTAATACTCAATAGAAAGGATTCTGACCTTTACCCGGATTCTATTTGTGGTGTTGTTAATCAAAAAGGGCAATTTACATATGATCATTCTTTGAAACCAAAAGATGATAAAGTGTATAATAGAATGAAATCTATTGCCATCACTAATATTATGAAATATAGATATAATGACGGTATTATGTATTATCATAATATTACAGTAAAACCAGAATGGACAAAAAGAATGGTTATGGTTACAAAAATTGATAATCATATATTTTATAAAAGGAAATCATAATGTATTGTAAAGAATGTGGATATTGGTGGGAAGATTGTAGTTGTGATTTTATTAGTGATGTAGAATCACAAAAAAGATTTTTACAAATGGATAAGACTGTGTTATTTTTTATAAAAGATTGGGATGAATATAATCAAGCATTAAAATTTGTATTGAATAATGGGAAAACGAAAAAATAAATTGACAGATTTATCTGAATTTTCAAATAATAGAATTGTTTTATTGTTTTCAGGTGGATATGATTCTACAGCAATACTTGTGAACCTTATACAATCTGGTTGTATTCCTTGCAAGAAATACAAAGAGGCTAAAAAATAATCATTTTTTATTATTAAATTGTCTTTTATCAATAAAATGTTTCTTTTTTGATAAAAAGTTTGTTATTTTCTCCATTTTTCTGTCCAGTGTTATTGGTGATGATTTATATATGGAATAAAAAATATCAATGTCTTTTTTTGAATACCATCTACAATTATATACAATTCTACATTGTTTAGTGGCTTTTGTTATTTTTGGATATCTCATACCAATCGTTTGAAGGTAACTACAAATATCTTCCAAAGTGGATTTATTTGATAATAAACTAATGGTGCATTGTTCGTAATTATAAATCCTATTATATCTTTTATCTTTTACTCTTTTATTTCTTACTATGAATGATCCATCACCATCAAAGATACCACATATAAAATATGGTTTAAATTCATCCGGTATTTTTGATATGAATGATAATTTTGAATATGTTTTACGCTCTTCCACACCCCATTTTTTTAGAGAATAAAATAATTTTTTGCTTGATATATCTGAATAAACAGCGTTTTTATTATTTTTATCAATATACAATGGGTGGTTACTTCCAATGAATTTTTGGTATTTTAGTATATGATCTTTATCAATATTTGCAAGGCATATCCTTGTTAAATAAGTATATTTATTTCTTTGCATTATACAACCATCGGCTATTATAAAACCTATCCAATATGCCGATTCTGGTGTAAGTTCATCAAAACAATTTTCGTTAAGTGTATATTTTCTATTATTTGACATATTTTTCTCCTTTTGTTATAATAATATTTATATAAATAGTTGTCAAATATTAGAGGAAAGTTTATAAAAATAAAGGAAAAACAATATGTTAAGTTACATTGGTGGCAAGTATAGACAGGCAAAATGGATAGAAGAGTTTATCCCGAATAATCTTGATACATATATTGAAGTATTTGGTGGGGCATTTTGGGTTCATCTAAGAAGTTCATTCAATGCAAAAAGAGTTATTTATAATGATTTTAATAGACATATGGCTAATTTATTTGAGTGTGCCAGAAACTATAATAAGTTTTTATCTGTATTACAAACAGTAGAACCACAAGACCAAAAACTATTTGATGAATATAAAAAAGATATTCTTAGTATTATAGAGAATGGCAATAAATTTGACTTAGGTGACATGGAAATAGGTAAGAAATATGCCTATCTTGTTACTCAAGTATTCTCTGGTATTATGTCAAGCAATGCTAAGATGGTTGATCTCAAAGGCAAATACAAATCAAAATATTTAACCCTACAAAATAAATTAAAAAGTCCAACATACCAAAGACGGTTTGATATGATAACGGACGTATTCAATATGTCATTTGAAGAAGTTATACCTTTGGTAGATTCACCAACAACATTCTTTTATCTCGATCCACCATATTATAGCACTGAAAATCTTTATGCTTTTCATGATTTTGGTATTGAACAACACAAAGAATTAATGGAAATCATCAAAAACATTCAAGGTAAGTTTATATTGTCGTATTATGAGTTTGATGATTTAGTAAGATGGTTTCCAGAAGATCAATATGTATGGAAACGTAAAGAATATGCCAAGGCCAGTATGGCATCAAAGGGTAAAGGTCAGACAAAAGGAATCGAGGTTCTTGTAATGAACTTCGATCCAGATAATAATATTATGGGTGATATTTTTTAATAATGGGTAGGAAATCCAAAACCACAGAAGAGTTTATTATTGATGCGTGGTGTGTGCATGGTGACAGATATAACTATAAATTAGTTGAATATAAGAATGCCAAAACTAAGGTAAAGATAATTTGTCCTGATCATGGTGCATTTGAACAAAGGCCAGGTCATCATTTAAGAGGGCAGGGGTGTTTTAAATGTAAATCATTTAAATCAAGTATATCACAAAGACATACGAATCATCAGTTTATTAAAAAGGCCAAATCAGTTCATGGTGGTAAGTATGATTATTCTTTAGTTGAGTATAAAAATAATAGAACAAAAGTAAAAATTATTTGTCCTATACATGGTGTATTTGAACAAACACCTAATCATCATTTACAGGGAAAAGGATGTAAAAAATGCGGTGTTATTAATAGATCAAATAAACGAAAGAAATCAACAGAACAATTTATTATTGATGCTTATTGTGTGCATGGTGATAGATATAACTATAAGTTAGTTGAGTATAAAAATAGGAATACTAAAGTTAATATAATATGCCCTATCCACGGTGTTTTTGAGCAAAGACCATATCATCATTTACAGGGAAAAGGATGTAAAAAATGCCATACTTCTTATACATCCAACAATATACCAAAATATGATAGATATAAACCACAATTACAACCATATGGCATAGAATGTAGAAGGAATAAAGAAGACAGTAATGTATTGGAAGTAAAATGCATGTATTGTGGAAGATGGTATATGCCAAAACTATCATCAGTAAAAAATAAAATACAATCTATAAATGGTACTGGTGGGGGTGAATCAAATCTATATTGTTCAGATGAATGTAAGAGGGCATGCCCAACATATAAACAACACTTATACCCAAAAGACTTTAAACTTAATACCAGTAGAGAAGTTCAGCCCGCTTTAAGAAAACTTGTTCTTGAAAGAGACAATTATACCTGTCAGAAGTGTGATTCAACAGACAAAGAACTTCACTGCCATCATTATGAAGGAATAGAAGTGAATCCTATTGAATCTGCTGATATGGATATATGCATTACTCTATGTAAAGATTGCCATAATGAAATTCATAAAAGTGATAAATGTGGTATTAAAGATTATAAAAGAGGAAAGTGTTAATACACCTTAATAAAATCAGAACTATATTTGCTAATACTTGATGCTTCAAGATATACGTGTGATAATATATCATCCGCATATACCTTATGATTTTCTAAAAATGATCCTACTTGAAGAGAATTGATAATACTACGAAAATATCCAACAGGATTATCAATTTTTTTCTGTCTATCTTGCCAATCTTTTTCTATTTTACTTTGGCTAAAAGTATAACCGCATTCACTCCATAATGTGACCACCATATCAATAAGATATTCTGGTGTATCAATATGTTTCTTTATCTCTGATACACTCATCTGTGGTATTCCATATTTTTTTATAAAATCTGATAATGTTCTTTTACCATGTCTGGCACCAGACCCCTTAATTTGGAGCTCAGATGTGATTGGTGATGCAGTAGAAGTTCTGAAGCTTCGTATATTTAATGAAATTTTTGGATCTGTTGTCAATACTGTAATACCAGTATTGAATACAGATTTTGGTTTTTTAATTTTTCTATAATCAATAGTCGGTTTATCCGATGACTGATCAATATATACCACTTTTGGGGAACCTTTTGATTTTTTAAGTGAAATGCTTACAATGGCACCACTTTTAAGTGATTTTTTAATGAACATATTAAAATCATTAAGATTATCAAAGGTTGGAATCATAACACCTGCTTTAAATGCCCATATATCACCGGGATTCCATTTATCATTAGTCAATCTGATTTTATCTTTCTTTTTGAGAAGATTAAAAGTGGTATATATCTGATTCATCAAACCAGTTCCACGATAAAATGTATAATTATTATATTTGAGATAACCGGATTTTTTAAGAGCATTTACATTATTCACAACTGCTTTGGCCCATGAATCATTTTCAGTAGCAAATTTATATAATGTAGATACATCAATATCTACTGAACAATATGTATCGTATGATTTGATAAATAGATTGCCATCTTTTAATAACTCAATGGATAATACAGATCTATTTAATTGTGTAATACCAAGACCAACACAATGTAGTGATTCCTGTAATGTTGTTGTAAATGAAGCAGATGCTTCATTAAGAAATTGTCTTAGTCTCATTATTCGTCTTCTTCTGGTTCCTCACCAAACATATCTTCTATTTCATCTTCAGCATCTTCTTCTGCCGATTCATATTCACTATCAATGGCCTCAAGAAGTTCTTCAAACTCTTCAAAATGAACTCTTTCTTCATTGGCAATATCAAGAAATAATTTTTTAGTGGCCTCATTTTCTGCTAATTTGGCTCTCATTGTATAGTCACTAATAGCCTGTAGTTCTTCTTGCATTGCCATACGAATAAGTTTAGCATCCTTACAAGATGTTTTTACTGCTGTATTACCGACACTTTTTATAACATAATCCCCGAATTTCATTTTTTACTCCTATTTTAAATAATTGTATAATACTTTAACTAAATCAACAGCATCTTTCTTTGTTATTGATATTGATCTATCTGATGCATCCGTAATTATAATATCATTGCCAAATACCTGAATTGTTCCCTTTTGACCAAATCCCATAAATTTTTCATCAAGTCTTGATTCTTCTACTTTTATTGGTTCAAGTGATTCATCAAGTAAATATTCTGTTAAGTTCATTTGTTTATTCCCATTTATATGTCTTTTTAAACCTATTTTTTTGTTATTGTGTATCCTTTATGGTGTTTTCTTTCACCTCGACATACCTTTGTCATACAAGAATATGTCAAATTATTTTCTTTACAATAATCTGATAAAAATTTTGTTTCTACAATATCACCGGATGGTGTTTTTATAATATAAGTGTTTCTGTTAATATTATCTTCACTTCTACTCCAATCAGATATCTTTCTTTTTGTTTCTTCGGACACAGTTCTTCCAATGGCTGACTTGGAAATTTTTTCTCTTGTTGTTTTTGATAATTTTTTGCCAAAATTTGGATGATTTTCTTTGATATAATTACGTTTTTTACTTTTAGAAATACGATCCTTCCATTCTTTAGTGAATATTCTATTCTTTAGCGATTTAGATAATTTTTTTCGTGTTTCTTCTGATGTAATATATCCGTAAGATCCTTCGCCACCATCGGTCAAATTATAACCATTTTGATATTGTCTTGATTTATATTGTTTAATATAATGATATTCCATTTCATTTAACTCATCAATATTATCACATATACACAATATTTCTATACTAAAATTCGATATGCCATATTTATTTAATGATCTATGAAAATAAATGCTTTTATATTTTGAATCATTTATATGTCTTCTCACTCTTCTTTGAATGTTATTTGTTTTTCCTATATATGACTTGCCATTTATTTTATTAACAAACCTATATATAACCAATTTATTATGATATTTACTATCAATTTTCATATATTATGCCTTCATATGTTTATCTTTCATATAATCAACTAAATCAATACTTATGTCGTTTGCTATCTTTTTTGAATCTTTTACAAAGTTTAATCCACTAATATTTGTAATATTTTTATGACCACCACTTGATGCCATTATAACATCCCATGCAGACACTGTCACTTGTTTTAATATATTTTTTTGTTTATCACTAAGATATCTATAGGGCTTATTAGAAATATCTTTCACCATATTAGGCCACCAATCACCATGTTTCTTTTGCAACCCTTTGATTTTTCCTTTATACAAAGCTTCAAAATCTTGCCAATTAAAACCCATGGCGTTTTTAATATGTTTTTTACCAATATCCCTTTCAAATTCATATTTAAGTCTATCAAGAGTAATATCTTCTTTTTGCAATTTTGATTTATATTTTGATAGTATTTTCTTAATGGCTATATCACCAAGATGGTAAGGATTTTTTCTAAGAACAAATGGATTTGCCGACATTTGTATAAGACCTAAAGGCCATTGTGTTATTAAATAATCCGCATCAGGATAAATATCAAAAATGGTATACCTATCATAAGTATTTTTTCCACCCATAAAACCACCACCTTTTTGAAAAATTGTGGTCCCTATCATGAATGATTCACCATTTTTCATTCCTGGTATATCAGATGATTTACCAAATTCGATAACTTTTCCTTTTCGTTGTTCCTCATAATTTTCTGTTCCCTGATCGATTTCTTCTGGTGTTTTATATCCATGTTTTTTTGCAAGTTTAATAATAACATTATACATACTCATCAAAGATGGCTTTGACTTCATAACCACATCAGTAAGAAATCCCGGTTTATTTTTATAGGTAAGAAGTAGTTTATTCGTTACAAGACCCATCATTCGATGATTTTTTTGAATATCTTTACTTAATTGTTTATCAAGAACGGCTTTTGAAATATCACTTGGTTTTAGTCCATATTTGGCAAAATCTGCCGAATCAACAGTGCTTATTACATCAATATCTTTGGCTGTCATAATATCTGTTGGTGAAATTACTTGTGATATAAATTCAGCATTAGATGGTGTTTTTGGAAGTAGTCTTGATTGTCCTTTTACACTTGTCTTTCTTTCTTCTTCTGAATGGTCATGATGATCCGTATAGATAACCATATTAACCTTACCATGACCAAAATCAACAAGAACAGGCATAACACCTTTAGGTGTTTTTCTTACACTATATTCTTCCCCACCATATTGAATAGGTTCAGAATCAATGGTCTTAATGCCATTGTTTTCCATATATTTTTTGATAATAATAGCAGAAGTAACACCATCAAGATCCTTATGGAAATAGATTTTTGCCTTATCATATTGTTTTGCCAGTTTTCTCATATTACGAAAACCAGATTCCATAAGGGCAAAATCCTGCTCTATTTTTTCGATTTTACCAATAATGTCCATTTTTATTAACCTTTGTATTTTTTCCTTACCAGTTCTTTGGCCTGTTCCACCTTCTTTCTAATTTTTGGTGTCACATTACTACCACCACGATTTAGAAAAAAATTAAGACGTGCCATGGCGGTTTTTAGATCTTCGCCTTGTGATACAGCATCGGCAATTTCTTGGGCTGTGCCATTACTAAAAAGACCTTCTGGTGGATGCCATTTAGTCTTTACTTTGTTTGACCATTTATTCACTTTTTTCTTTTCTACAAGATATTTATTGAAGTATTTGTTAATTTTATCTTCTATCTTCACTATTATAATTCCTTTTGAACTTTCTTAATATGATCTATTTTAAGTTTTTGACTATTTGCTTGTCTAAATAATTTACCTAATGGACCAAGATTTGTTTTATAACCTATATCAAGAAGGGGATCAGAGCCGATTGGTTGATACAATTTGGCATAATTAATGATCATTTTTCTGGCATTCTCTAATTGTTCCTTAGTTTTGGCAGATTTGATAACCTTAATAATTTTTTTAATAGCTTCCTTTTTAGGAGTTTTCTTCATCTTGCCTTCTTTCAAATATTTGTTAATTTTATCTTCTATCTTCATTTTACCACCTTATCTTATTTAAAATAAATAAATACTTTCCCACCATCATTTTTGGTGTTTGTTACTGTATATCCAATCTTTTTAAGCGCCCCTGTTGCATAATCCGCATCTTCTTCACTGTTCACAATAATATATTTACCACCTTTGGTATATGGCGAACTAATGGCAATAGATATTGAACCTTTTGCCTTATTCAAACCCTTTTGAAGTTTTTCAATATCATCATCGGTAAACTCATCTTGTTTATTTAGAACGCTCTTGAGATATGGAGAAACTTTAACTTTCCCTTCACTCATCAAAAACATATCTATTTTTTCTAATAGTGTATCTTTCATAATTATATCTCCTTATATTATATGTTATATTTATGTAATTTTGTTCAAAATTTATTGTTTCCGAAACAATGATTAAAGAGTTTCTAAAAATTTATTACATTATGGTATTTTTTACATTTCATATCATTATATTTACAACCATCCTGTCTATGCACTTCATTATGACAGTCTTTACACAATGTTACACACATATCAATGTCAGCACTTTCTATAGGATTAACTTCTATCCCTTCATAATGATGGCAATGCAATTCTTTATCTGTTACACCACACTTCTGACAAGTATAATTGTCTCTTTCTAAGACAAGCTTTCGTAAAGCAGGCTGAACTTCCCTACTGGTATTAATTTTAAAGTTTTTAGGGTATTTTACACGTCTATATGTAGGACAAGCATGTTTACATTCATCAGAACAATAAAGGTTTGATTCGCCCTTGCCATTTATAACATTTCTCTTATTACATACTGATGATAATTTTGGAACATACCACCTTCCACAATACATGCATTTAACTTCTAATATATTACTGTCTTTTTTATTCCTTCTACATTCTATGCCATATGGTTCTAATTGTGGTTTATACGTATCATATTTTGGTATATTATTTGATGCATATGATATAATACATTTTTTACATCCTCTACCATTTAAATGATCATTTGGTATTTGTTCAAACACTCCATGAATGGGGCATATAATTTTTACTTTAGTTCTAGCATTCTTATACTCTACCAAAGAGTAATCATACTTATCACCATGAATGGCTTTAGCCTTTTCAATGAATTGTTTTATATTTAATGTATTTGATTTACCGATTAATGAATTACTACACTTTAAACATCCATATCCCTTTAAATGATTACCAGACAATTGTTCAAACACTCCATGAATGGGACATATTATCTTTACTTTGGTTCTATTATTCTTATAGTCAACTAAAGAATAATTATATCTGTCACCATGCTTGCAATAAGCATCAATAATGAATTGTTCTGTTGATTTTCTTTTCATAGTTATTTACAATACAGTTATCATATAGGGATTATTTCTTTTAAAAATGGTTTACAATCCTTATATATCTTGGTGATAAATTCTTCATAAATATCATCAAGAATATTCATTTCATCTTTTTCATTCATAAATTGTTTGAATCTCATTACCAATTCCTTATATCTTCAATTATTTCTTTAGTTGGTTTTTTATTTCCATATACTGAAAAATATTGTTTTAAGTAATCAAACCATTGTTCATGAATACCGATATATTCTTTACAATTCACCATTATTTCATTATGACTAATAATGGCATCTTTAAGTTTATTATCTTTATATGTGTCAACAATTTCTGACACTTCTGATTCTACTTCATATTTTAAATTGTCTAACAATTCATCTGTTACTTCATCTATGATAGCATCTATATGTTCATCTTTAAAATCATCATATTCTATATAATCATCTTCATCTTGATCATAATTTCGTAAATATTCGTTATACATATCATCAATCTTATTATCGATAGCATTATCAATAGCCATTGGATCTGATATATCATCGTTTATATAATCATCATATTTTGGATTATCCACAATATCTGTAAAGAGATCATATACGACAGGACTCCATGCATATTTGTATTTTCCTATTGGGAAAATAGCATAAACATTTGATCCATAAGAACTGGCCTGTTCATAATCACCTGTGCAGAATATAGAGTTTGATCTAAACCTTACTTTGAATCTTTTATAAAATTCTTTATCAAACAATTCTTGTATTTCTTCGTTTATATCTCTTGGTTTTCTATCACTACGGACACGGCCTTTAAAATAATCTGCCGTTTTATCTCTTCCAGAATATAATAGATCATCGTTCGGTTTGAATTTATATTGCAATAATTCTTTAATAAATGGATAACATTTGTCATATATCAACGTAAGTGATTCTATAAATATCCCTTTATCAATTCCTTCATTTATATAATATTGTAATCTCATAATTTTTATTCAAATATTGATTTTATACTTTTATTGTAATCGACATTGATTGATTTTATCTTTCCTTTATATTTACGTGGATCAAATAGTATCAATTGCTTTGGAACTCTGCCTTTATTTTTCTTATACCAATTTTTTATATGAGTAATTTTTGGTTCTTTATATCCATTCATTTTATAATAAGATTTTAATGCCTTATAGTATTTGTTATAATCAACAGCTATATATGTTTTACAATTAACCATTATTTCATTATCAGATTCAATGGCATTTATAATATTATCATTCTTATATTCGGATAATATAATATCCTCTAATGAGTTTTTTAGATATTCTTCATATTCGTATTGGATTTGATCTTCATAAGAATCAAGTTCATCTGATAAATTATCTTCAACAAATTCATCCAATTCCATATCTGGAACCCATTCAAGAAACTCTCTATTATATTCACCATCTTCTCCATCAATAATATTTTTAATATGATCTATAGCTTCTTCTTTATCAACACCATACGGCAATTCAACATCAACATCAAAATCATGATACTCCCAATGACCATCCAAATCTTCACTATATTGATCTTCATATGATCGTTCAAGCACTGATCTAGCTTCTTCGGTATAATCTTCTAAACGACTTTCTCTAAAATCATCAAATGATTGAATATTATCCCTTCCTGCTCCATCTGTTCTTACAATATTATATAAGTCACGAATGGTATCAGAATATACAAATTTATATTTATTCATCGGAAATATTATATATACATTTCCATAGTCCGCAGCTTCTGAATAGCTACCTGTACAAAATATAACATTGGATCGAGCATTAAACCCAAATTGATCATAAAATATTTCATCTAATATTTCATGTATCTTTTCATTAGTATCTGATGGTTTTCTGTTACTTCTTACTTTGCCTATGAATACATCCTGTGTTTTATTACGACCAGAATATAGAAATTCGCCATTCCATCCAGGTCTTAATAAATCCTTGAGAAATGGGTTACATTTACGCCATAAAATATCAAGAAGTTCTTCAAATGATACTCTATTACCTATATCAACCGTTTCTATAATATATTTTTTAAGTCTCATTATATTACTTTACTCTTATTAAAACTGACTTACCATCAGTCCATACTTCTTTATCTTTAGGTAATTTATCACCAGACTTTTTTAATTTAAATCCATTAGGTTTTGGCGCCATGAGTTTTTGAAGGTATTTTAATAAATCGCCATCATACCCTTTTAAGAATTCCAAATTCCAAATAGAATCTGTTTTTGGTTTATCATTTAACATTATCGATGCCATTTTTAAATCATGTTCAAGTTCTTTATATGAATTATCAGATATCATAACATTTAATTTTTTTCTTATAAAATCTTCAAGATATTCGTTAAATTCATCCATATCAAATACATTACTTGGAAGTAATTTAAGAACTGATTTGAATGACACCCAATAATCATTGGCCGGACATACACCTATTTTTGATCCATTATAAGGATATACTCTATATACCCATCCATAATTATTTGACATATCCATATCAGTCGTGCATATAATACTTCTACTTCTTTTTGGATATTCTTTCCAATAATGGCTATGGTCATTTAATAGAGTATAGTAATTCTTAGTATTTGCCGATATACGTGGTTCACCTTTCTTTGGATCTACAAACATATAATCATGGTTATTACGTATACCTCTATAGATCGGGGTCGCATCTTTTTTAATACTATCTGAACATTTATTATGGATGATGTTCATAGCCTCGTCTTCTGATATGATTTGGCTTCGACCCTCATTTAATATATATTGTTTAAGTCTCATTATATTATTATTTCTTTTTTATTGGAATCCCATTCAGCATTTTGATGTGATAAATTAACATAATAAAAATATTTACAATCGAACCATATCTCATAACCACGTTTATAAGCAAGATCAAATTTTTCATTGGTATAGAAATAATTTTTAATAACTTTTTTTACACAATCTTTGAATTTATCAATATTATCGGAGAAAAATTCTTTTTGTTGTGTAAATTGTGGTATGGAATCAAATTTATTACATAATTTCTTACACTCTTTATCCTTCGTATTATAACTGATGAATCTCTTAATAGTATCATAATTACTTTCCCATAAATCATATTCAGAAAACATAAATTCAAGAATCCATGATTCCCACATTGTTCTGTTATCACGAATATTAATATCTTTTGATAATACAAATGTATAATTGAAATTACCAGCTGGAAATATAAAATAAGGATATCCAAATGTATCTATATGGTTACGATTAGATGTGGCAAATACGGATCTATCTCTTGGAACATGACCATGTTTTTTTAACCATTTGTTAAGATTAAACGCCACATAATCAGGCATTCCTAATGATTTTCTATTTTGTCTAACATCACGCCTTCCAATCAAACCATATTTATCAGTATCCATTCCACGATATAATGGATCTTTATTACCAAGTAATTTAAAATACTTCTTACAATCTTTCTTGATAGTGTTGTTAAATTCATCAATATCATCGAATAATGTTATGCCACCACCAATGTTTGATGATTCTGATATATATTGTTTAAGTCTCATTATATTCTCTTAATTGTTTATCTATTTTTCTAATAAGTTTTTTATGAATATTTGAGAGATTTCTTTTTTCTCTCAAACCATCAATAATAAATCTTGTTTGATTATACATTTTTTCGGCAAATGATTTACTAACAGTCGATATATCGCTAAGATTTTGTAGTCTATCGGCCAGTTTAATCAACAAAGCATTGTTTGACATCTTAACCATTTTATCAAGAAGATATTTTGGTTTTCCCATTTTATATATTTTCTTTTTATCAGAAGTTACTTCTTTTACCAGATCGGCGACAGCTTTGTTGAATTCTCTTTTAATAGTGTTATAATTTACATCAGTGTCTTCCAATGTATCATGTAACCATGCGGCGGTTAATACTTCCTTATCTTTAACACCTATATCTCTAAGAATTTTATATGTCTTCATAGGATGGGTAATATATGGGGCACCGGAACTTTTTCTAAATTGACCAACATGTTTATCATTGGCAAATGTCGCTGCTTTGCCTATCGATAGTTCTGTTATAAATTGTTTAAGTCTCATAATATATTATCCAGTATACTTTCTAATTGTGATTGTGTCGGTTTTTTTGAACCTGTAAGGTATAAAACATTTGAAATTATATTCTCAAATTTATCTCTGTTGAATCCATAATATTCTTTACAATTAACCATTATTTCATTGCCACTTATAAGAGCTTTATTTAAATCTGTTGTTTTATAAGTATCAACTACGGCTTTAAGAAGTTTATCGTTATAGTCTTTAATTTCTTTTGCCATTTCTATTGCAATTTCTTCGGCCACTTCATCCCAATTTGAATCGATATACTCATCTTCATCTGGTATTTCATCTTCTTTATCAAGACTGGTTAGTTCATCAACATATTCATCATACATTTTTCTTAATTTATAATCAACACGGTCATCAAAATCACTTTCATCATACATATCTTCTTTATCACCGAACTTTAATATCCATTCTCCTCCCCAATTTTCAAATAATTGATCGTATAAATCTTTAATTACTGGGCTCCATGTATATTTGTATTTTCCTATCGGAAATATGATATATACTTTATTTGAATAATCGAGAGCTTGGCTTACACTACCAGTGCAGAATAAGACATTTGAACGGGCATTGAATCCAACTTTCTTTTTGAATAATTCATCAAGTTTTTTATGATATTCAAGTGGTGTATCAGAGGGTGTTCTATCACTTCTTACTGCAGATTTTATTATATCCCCACCTTTTCTTCTACCAGAATACAAAAGATCACCATTATATTTACCTTTGGTAAGTTCTTTGATAAACGGTCTACAATCTCTATAGATCGTATTAATAATCTCTGTATATTCATTTGCCAGTTGTTTGTTATATTCTAATAGTCTCATCTTATTTTTACATTAAAAAGGGTATTACACTTATACACTTAAATGTATTTATGTAATACCCGTTATGTTTTATATATCAGTTAATACAATATTTATAGAACTTCTTCGGCGAACCTAACCACTTCTGATCTTACAGTTTCATTGAAGTTTATTATACTTACCATTGAATTATCTTTCATTTTGGTGCTGGCGGTATTCAAACCACTCGATTTTTTATTTAAACATCTTTTATCAATCTGATTCAAATCACCTGTGAATATCATTTTAGTTCCTTCACCACATCGGGTAATAATCGATTTTATCTGTGATGGGGTAAGATTCTGAGCCTCGTCAATAATGAGAATATCTCTATGAAAAGTATTACCTCTTATATAATCAATCGGTTCTATATCTAATTTTTTCTTATTACCTTCTCTAATCTTTGAAATAATATTTTTATTGGTTTCATTGATATTTGAAAGATATGTAAGAATCCTGAATATTGGCTTTATCCAAGGTGCCATTTTTTCCTCTATCATTCCTGGCAAGAATCCCATATTGGTTTCATCATTCAATGAAACCATAGGTCTGGATACCAATATATTTCTATAATATTTTCTTTGGTAAATACTTGATGCCAAGGCCAATAATGTCTTGCCAGACCCACTGGCACCTATTAAAAAACATATTTTTATATTATCATCAAGGAGTTGGTGTAATGCAATATGTTGTTCCCAATTATATGAATCGGAGCACATACTATATGGTTTAATACCCATCACATTTATATTATTATCAAGAATCTTGAATACAGATCCTTTTTTAATACAGGCGAATTTATTTATAACTATATCATCTTGTATTACTTCACAGACAATACCTTCATTTTGAATTATTTTAT
>Ga0256843_1001446_pt1 | contig 18798 bp, 18 predicted proteins | sample AlvinellametaG_FD_191572 | JGI IMG/M metagenome (GOLD analysis project Ga0256843, IMG submission 191572) | Pompeii worm associated microbial communities from hydrothermal vent at the East Pacific Rise, Pacific Ocean - Alvinella | ecosystem: Host-associated > Annelida > Integument > Unclassified ... | reverse complement strand
ACTCAATATAAACTTTTTTGTGATAGATGAAGCACACTGTATAAGTCAATGGGGTCATGAGTTTCGTGATGACTACCGAGCTTTAGGTAATTTAAAAGAGAACTTCCCAAACACTACTATCGCTGCCTTTACAGCAACAAGTACAGATAATGTTACAGATGACATTATGCGAGAGCTTCGACTCAAAAATCCTCTTCTACTCAAAGGAAAGATATTTCGCAAAAATATCTTTATTAGTGCTCAAAGACGTATAGGCAATGGTCAAGCACAACTCAAAAACTTTCTACTCCGTCATAAAGATGAGAGTGGTATCATCTATGTCAGTTCAAGAAAAAAAGCAGAAGAGCTGAGTAGCTTTTTAAACCAGAGTAGCTACAAGTCTCTCCCCTACCATGCAGGGCTTCCCCAACATGTAAGAGAGCAAAACTTTAAAATCTTTGTCAACGATAAGATAGATATTATGGTAGCGACTATCGCTTTTGGTATGGGAATAGATAAGAGTGACATCCGTTTTGTTGTGCATATGTCGCTACCAAAATCGCAAGAGAACTACTACCAAGAGATAGGTCGAGCAGGACGAGATGGAGATGATAGTGAGGTTTTACTCCTCTTTAATGCAGGAGACATTGCCCAACATAAACGCTTTTTAAGTGAGATAACAAACGAAGAGTATAAAGAGCACCTCAACTCAAAAATAGACAAAATTTACAAATATGCCACTAGTGAGATATGTTTTCATAAACAACTCGCAGAGTACTTTAACGACACACTTGAACCTTGTGAGAGTCGTTGTGATAACTGTCTTGACTCTGATGATAAACGCCAAGATATTACCAAAGAGTCCCAGATGATTCTCTCTGCTATCTATAAAACAGAACAGGGCTTTGGAAAAAACTACATCATAGATATTCTTCGAGGTTCAAGTGAACAGAAACTTTTAGCTAATGGAGCAGATAAGCTCTCTGTTTATGGCATAGGTCTGCAGCTCAGCAAAAAAGAGTGGTTTGTCATAATTGAACGTCTTTTAGAATTAAAGATACTAACACTTGGAGATTTTCAAACCCTTAAGCTCACAAATGATGCAGTAGAAATTTTAAAGAGTCAAAAACTTGTTGATATAAAATCTTCACGACTTCAGATAAATGTGAAAGAAAAAGCTGTAAAACAAGCCAAAGAGTTTGAGTATGATGAAGCACTGTTTGAAGAGTTACGAGTGAAGCGAAGTGAGTTAGCAAGTGAGATGGGAGTCCCCGCCTATATTATCTTTAGTGACAAAACACTCAAACATCTTGCTAATGACAAACCTCATAATAAAGAAAGCATGTTAGAAGTGAATGGAATTGGAGCAAAAAAATATGAGCAGTTCGGAGAGGAATTTTTAACGATTATAAATAACTAAAGATCTAATGTAAATCCTATTCCTATGTTATAACCATTTAAACCATCACCTTGCACTTGATTAAGTTCTAGAAAAAATCTTGATGCCCATGATGGAGTTGCAAAAGTATTCCAATATGCAACGCCACCTATACTTCTATATCTATTAAAACGTACTACATCCTTTACAACTCCATCTAAATAGTGTCCATAAAGATACGCTTCTAGCGTTAAATTATTGTTTTTATTATACTCAAGTAGTTTAGGAGATTCTACTCCAACTTGCAGTGTTGTAACACTAGACTCTGAACGGAAATCTGCTAGATTATCGATAGAAAAGCTTGATTTTGTTTCATAGAGTTTATAACTGAATATACAATATGGCTTAAAATCTCTCAATATTGGCTTATACGCAATCTCAGTAAAAAATTTATAAGTAATATTATCACTATAATTTTTATTAAAAAAGTCCTCTATCACATCACCTATATCTTCTTCAGGCTTAACTATACTCACACCTGCTCTTGAGTAAATAAACTCTGCTCCAGCAGATATAAAAAACTTTGGGTAAATTTTGTATCTTATTCCTGTACCTATACCAGCAGTATAAGTTTGAATATGATTCAAACTATTGAGTAATAAATTAGTTGTTCTAGTTTGTACTTCTGAAGTTAAAGATACTCTACTATACCCTACATTACCTACAATAAAAAAATTAACTGCATTATCTGACTTAAAATGGTAGATAAAAGGAAGATGAAAAATCCGCATATCCATATCTTCTGGTGTTTTAGAAAAATGATATAAACCAGAATTTAGTCCCTCTTGAGAAGTAAAAATAAGAAGAGTATTTATAGTCGCTTTATTTATCTCTTGAACTGCTTCTTCTGTCTGCAGTAGTTCAGCAGAGAGAGAAGTGAAAAAAAAAGTTAAAAATAGTAACCGCTTAAACATCACTATCACGTAATGATTTGACACCTAAATTACATGAAATTTTATGTTCCATATCAACATACTTATACTTTTCAAGTTCTCTAAATGTAGCAATAGTAGAATCTCTAAAATTTTCCCCTTCATTTAGATAAAGTTTAAATCTGTTTTCGTAAAGAGCAAGACGAATTTTAAAAGCAATTGAATATGTTGTTAATACTGCATCCTCTTTCATACTCTTTTGTATATCTCTAAAATACTCTTTTGTCCAAAGTATTGGATTTTGAGAAGGAGAAAATGCATCTTGATAAACAATATCGAATTTATGAGTAAAATTTTTTATATACTCTCTAGCATCACCTAAAAAAATCTCAATGTAGTAATGTTCATCTTCATATACTGACTCTTTTGAAAGAGCTTCAATAATAGTTCTATATTTATCGAACTCTTTAGGATACTTAAAATTCATGAGTGATTTTACTAATGATGCATCAAGTTCAGGAGAGTAAATATTTATTTTCGTCTGAGGAAAATTACTTTCATAATAGAAGAGTGTTGCTAATGTATTAAAACCTAAACCATAACATATATCAAGTATGTGTACTTCATCTTTTTTTATAATTTTAGAAGCAGGAATAACATGTTTTACGAGAGACTCCTTGAGTGCTCCATCTTTAGTAGAGTGATAATGTTCATTATACTCTTTGGAGTAAGCAGTATATGATCCATCATCACTTAACTTCATGGTATGAAGTGCATCATCGAACATAAGGATTTAACCTCATCAAAATTAAATCAGCTATCATATTACCAACTAATGTAAGAAATGCAGTTATTATGAGTGTACCCATTATAATAGGATAGTCCCGACTCATAGCAGACATAAAAAAGAGCTGTCCCATTCCCTCTATACCAAAAAGTGATTCCAAAATAACACTCCCACCAATAAGACCAGGAAGAGAGAGTCCAAGAAGTGTAATAATAGGAGGCAGCAAGTTGGGTAATATATAATATCGTAACAACTCCTTTTGAGACAAGCCTCGAGCAAGAGCAAAATAGTAATAGTCACTTTTAAGTATCTCCATAGTAAGTGATCTCACATATATAATCATACTACCAAGTCCTACAAAAATCATTACAGATATAGGGAGTGTTAAATGCCATGCCATATCTAAATAATTTGATAATCCCTCTTTTTGCTCAACACTATGAAGTCCTGCAATAGGGAAGAGACCTAAACCTAAAGAAAAAAATATAATAAATAATAGTGCTAAATAAAATGAAGGCATAGAAAAAGAGATTAATGAAATTTGACGAATAATGTAGTCTACTTTTTTCTCATAATTGAGAGCTGCTTTAATTCCTAGGTAGAGAGAGAGTATAAACACAACTATTAAAGAGATAATATTCATAGTAAGTGTTACAGGAAGACGTTTAAGTATCTCTTTGGAAACTTCTTGTCCACTTACAAATGAAACACCAAAATTAAAGGTTAGAATATTTTTTATCCAATCAAAATATTGTTCTGTTAAACTTTTATCTAATCCGTATACCGCTTTTAACTTTGCTATTGCCTCTTTTGTCATATTTGGATTAAGCTCACCTGCTCCAAAAAAGCTATTGGGTGCGGAATGAATCGCTAAAAAAGAGATAAGAGAGATTAAAAATAGCATTATACATATATAAGTAATTTTTTTTAGGACAAACATGAAAAATTATAACATAAAAAAAGTTGATAAGAGAGATGAAAGTAAAATTCTCCTCCAAAAAGGAGAAGAAAAAAAATTCTAATTGATTAGAAATTTAATGTTAAATATACTTGAACAGTAGTAATTGCATCAGGATCAGTAGAACCAGCTACATCTGAAGCATCAGTATCAGCATAGATTAATGCTAATGTTGTATCTAATGGACCAAATGATTTAGAAGCAGTTACTGTTACTTCCATTAAATCACCATTTACATTTGTATCACCATGATCAACTAGAGTAGCATAAAGACCTAAATCTGCGATACCATTTGCAGGTGATTCAAGAGTAAGATTGATTGCAGAAGTATCAACTTGTGTCACTTGACCATAGTTCCACCATGCTTCAGTATATAATTTAGAAGCACCAGTTGATGTTGCAGTATTTGCACCATGAACAATACCTTTATCAGATGTTTGAGAGTAAGCAAGCTTTGCAGTAACTACATCTTTCATTTCATAACCAGCCATAAGAGCAAATGTACCACTTGTATCACCAACTGGATCGATATTTGTGTCAATTACAGTTCCGCCTGTGTATTGAAAACCAGCTGTAATACCTTCCATGTTAAGATCAGCTTGTACCCAGTATGCAGTTGCAAGAGAGTTTAAGTTGTAGTACCATGCTTGAGCAACAAGTGGTTTCCAAGAGTTATTTACAGCACCAAGAGCATATGCACCATTTTTTCCAAATGTTGCGAAATCTCCTTCTGGATTAACAACTGCACCATTAGCAAGACCTAAAGTAGTTACTGATGTAGCACCATTTAAGTTTTGACCAAATGCTTCATTTCCATTTCCATTTCCAACATATGCAAGTACAACAGTAGTATCTGGAATGTCATTATTTACTAATACAGCCGCTTCAAAAGTATTTTTTTCGATTGACCATGTTTCAGTAAACGCTAATGGAGTATCAAGTTCTTGACGACCAACTTTTAGAAGTGATTTAGAAGCTTGATTTAAAGAAACTACAGCATAAGCTTCATTCATCCAACTAGCATTTTCAACTTTAGCACCACCTAAAGCACCTCCGTAGTTAGCACCTGTCCCAAGAGTTGGTACACCATGTGCCCCACCCCATACATTACTTACAAAGTTATTTTCAAGTCCTAATGTAGTAAGAACTGTATAACCAGCACCAACACTAATAGTCACTAAATCATTTGTTGCTAAATCAGCTGAAACATTTAAGTTAAGTCCAATATCTGCAGCACTTGAATCTTTATTAAAAAGTGAACCTTTACCAGTTTCACCTTCAATTACATTACTAGTTAAACCTGCAGCATCTGTTGTGTTATACATAACTTGAACGTTACCACTTGTTTTTACATTATCAATTGCAAATGCACTTGACCCAACTAATAACGCAGCCACCAAACTCATTTTTGTAAATTTCATATATTCTCCTTATCCTTTTACAAATTTCAGGTGCAGTATATCATACTCATAGCTTAATTACTTATTAAATTATTATTATTCACATAATTTATAGCTATAACTGCAATCTATGAAACAATTAATTGATAAAACTTTGATAAGTTTAAAATTATCATCAAAGTACCCTATATAGAGGATAAAAGATATCTTTTAAGAAAAAACGAACTTTGAAAAATATAGATAACTCTTAAAATAAGAAGAAGATAGATATGAAAATCATTTAGATGACTCTAAAAAGATTTGTGAAAGTTGAAGATTATTGAGAGAAAAGAGACTGAGAGTTTCTAACTTACTTAATTTGTAAGTTAGAAATATTTTGAACTAGTTAACAAAACAATGTTTACTTCATATCCCAAGAAAGAACTGTTTTTCCCTCTTCATTTGTCTCAGCCGCTGCCATACCCATAATATTATAACCACTATCTACATAGTGTATTTCACCTGTTACACCTGAACTTAAATCACTAAGTAGATACATCGCTGAGTTACCAACTTGATGAATTGTCACATTTTTTTTCAGTGGTGCATTGACTTCATTCCAATTAAGGATCTGTTTAAAGTCGCCAATACCAGCAGCAGCAAGAGTACGAATAGGACCTGCTGAAATTGCATTCACTCGTTGACCTTTTTTGCCTAAATCAACAGCCATATATCTAACTGTTGATTCAAGTGCTGCTTTTGCAACACCCATAACATTATAATTTACAATATATTTTGGTCCACCAAGATAAGATAAAGTAAGTATGGAAGCATCATCACTTAAAACACTTTCTAGTTTATTTGTCAAATCTATAAGAGAATAAACACTAATATCCATAGCAATTTGAAATGCTTCTTTCGTTGTCTGCATAAATGAGTTTGTTAAGGCTTCTTTGGGAGCAAAAGCAACAGAGTGCACTAAAAAGTCAATTTTTCCAAAATCTTTCTCTATTTTTGATGCTAAAGAGTCCATATGTTCAGGATTAGAAACATCTAGTTCATACACATACTCACTACCAAACTCTTTTGCTATGGGTTCAACTCTTTTTTTAAGTGCATCGTTAAGATAAGTAAATGCCATTTCTGCACCTTGATCTGCACAAGACTTTGCAATTCCGTAAGCAATCGATTTATTATTTGCAAGTCCTACGATTAAACCCTTTTTACCTTTCATTATCATCTCTGTTTCCCTTTATTCATTAATTTTTATCTAAATTTTGTGCAAAACTTATCATACTGCAAAAGTGTTCAGCATATAACGCTGCACTTCCAACAAGAATACCATCTACATTATTTAAAGCTAAAACTTCTTTTGCATTAGTAACTTTGACACTTCCACCATAGAGCAGAGGAGCCTTGGATTTCTCTTTTAAATCAGTATGAATTGTTTCAATATCATCCAAGGTAGGAGTAAGTCCTGTACCGATTGCCCATACAGGTTCATAAGCAATGATAAGATTTTTATATCCGGTATCTATACCTTCATATTGTGAAGATATATACTCCATCATTTGTTCTTTACCAGCTTCGCGTTTTTCTAATGGTTCACCTATACAATAAACTATTTTAAAACCTAACGCCTTATAAAAATCAAATTTTTTAATAATTTCTTCTTGTGTCTCACCTAAAATATGACGTCTCTCACTATGTCCAATAAGTATCGTATTAATTGAAAATTCATCTAAGTGAAGAGTACCTATTTCACCAGTAAAAGCACCATCTTTAGTTGGATAAGCATTTTGTGCACCCACTGTAACAACTGAGTTATAATCATCTAGACTACTCATCGCAGGAAAAACTAAAACTTCTTGAGTTATTCTGTTTTTTTCTATAAAACTACTCAACTCATCAACATAATTCTTTGTCTCTTTACGGGTAAGATTTGTTTTTAGGTTTGCTGCGATTATCATTTATTTAATCCTCTTTTATGATTAAAGGTGCTACCCCTGGTAGTATCTTTCCCTCTAAAAGTTCAAGAGAAGCACCACCACCAGTTGAAATAAAACTTATCTCTTCATCTACACCTATTCGTTGTACTAAGTCTGCAGTATCTCCACCACCTACAACTGTTGTTGCATAGGAATCAGCTACAAAATGAGCTATTTTACTAGATCCACGAGCAAATTTCTCCATCTCATAAACACCCATTGGTCCATTCCAAAGTACTGTTTGTACATCACTGAGTCCCTCACGATAAAGTCTAACAGTAGCTGGACCAATATCTAACCCCATCCAGTCAGTTGGTATCTCTTGTGCTGTCGTTATTTTACTTACTGCATCTGCACTAAATTTTTCAGCTGCAATAACATCTACAGGAAGATAAAACTTTACTCCTAATTTTTTCGCTTCATCCATCACATGCTGAGCTTCCTCTAAAAGATCATCTTCAACAAGAGATGCACCAATATCATAACCCATCTGCTTTAAAAAGGTAAAGGCCATACCGCCACCAATAAAAATTTTATCTACTTTAGGTAGTAAATTAGTGAGAGCTTCTAGCTTTCCAGAAACTTTACTTCCTCCGACAATAGCAGCAAAAGGGCGAACAGGATTGTTAATAAGTTTACTAAAAAAATTAATCTCACGCTCTAGTAAAAACCCAGCTGCTTTATGGGTATCATCAAAAAATTTTGTAATTCCCTCAACGGATGCATGTGCACGATGGCTCACACCAAAGGCATCATTCACATAAAAGTCCGCCATTGAAGCAAGTTTTTTTGAGAGTTCCTCGTCATTACTTGTTTCGCCTATCTCATAACGTAAATTCTCCAAGAGTAAGACTTCATGACGAGGCAACTCTTCTGCTAACTTCATACTCTCTTCACAAACAACATTGGGTGCCAGTTCTACATGACGTTTCAATAGTTGTTGTAGGCGACGAGCAACAGGAGCTAAAGAGTATTTTTCTACTTTTTCACCCTTTGGACGACCTAAATGCGAAGCTAAAATAACAGCACAATCTTGATCTAAACAGTAGTTTATTGTCGCAACGGCTGAACGAATACGTCTATCATCAGAGATATTACCAAATTCATCCATAGGCACATTAAAATCACATCGTATAAATACTTTTTTATTCTCTAAATCTAACTTTTTTAAATGTAATAGTTCCAATTTTTTTCCTATTTTGAGATATGTAGAGCCATATCTACAAGTCTCATTGAGTAACCCCACTCATTATCATACCAGGCCATCACCTTTACCATATCACCACCAATAACTTGCGTTAAATCCTCAGCAACAATAGAACTATACTCACAACCAACAAAATCCTGAGATACTCTCATCTCTTTATCCATTAGTAAAAGACCTTTAAGACGACTATCTGCAGCTTCATTAAATACAGCAGTAACTTCTTCTTTCGTCGTTCCTTTTTTCACAACAACATTTAAATCAACCATTGAAACATCTGGTGTTGGAACACGAACAGATTGTCCATGCAGACGACCTTCAAGTTGTGGCATAACAAGACTAATAGCTTTAGCAGCACCTGTCGTTGTTGGTATCATATTTATAGCACCTGCCCGAGCACGACGTTTATCTTTTGAGTGCTTTACATCTAAGATATTTTGATCATTTGTATAAGAGTGAATCGTTGTCATAAGACCTTTTTCTATACCAAAAGCGTCATCAAGCACACGAGCAACAGGACCAAGACAATTCGTTGTACATGATGCATTTGAGACTATCTTTTGACCAGCATAAAGTTCTTCATTTACACCCATTACAAATGTAGGAGTCGCTTTATCTTTTGCAGGAGCGGAAAAGAGAACTTTTTCCACACCATTATCAATATGTACTTGAGCTGACTCTTGAGTTAAGAAGACGCCTGTACACTCTAAAACCATATCTGCACCACAATCAGCAAATTTTAGATTTTTAGGATCACGATCTGAAAATACTCTAATTTTTTGACCATCAATAGTGATGTTTTCATCATCAATCTGTTCTACTTCACTTTTAAATGTTCCGTGAACAGAGTCATTTCTAAGAAGATATAACATCATATCCATACTTGCCATATCATTGATAGCTACAATCTCCACATCATCTCTTGAAGCAGCGATACGAGCGACACAACGACCAATTCTACCAAATCCATTAATTGCTATTTTAAGTGCCATTATATTTCCTATAATTTTTTAAATTCGGTTATTTTATCCAATTTTAGCTATAATTGCCTTTAAATGAGAAATATTGCACTTTTTGGAGGCTCTTTTGATCCTCCGCATCTTGGTCATGAAGCGATTGTAAAAGCAGTTTCAAAATTAGACTATATCGATAAAATTATCGTCATGCCTACATTTTTAAATCCTTTTAAAAAGAGTTCTGTTGCACCTGCAAAACTTCGTCTTAAGTGGCTCTATGAAATATTTTCCTCACTTCATAAAGTCGAAATTAGCTCATATGAAGTAGAACAAAATAGAAAAGTTCCTACTATTGAAAGTGTAGAATACTTTTTAAAAAAGTATGACAAAATTTATTTAGTTATTGGCGCTGATAATGTAAATTCTTTACATCTCTGGCATCAGTATGAGAAGCTCAAAGAGTTAGTTACTTTTATAGTAGCTTCTAGGGACAGTATAAAAGTGCCTAATAACTTTATAAAGTTAGATATAGATGTAGATGTATCATCTTCTCTACTAAGAGAAGAGATAAATAGCAATATGCTCTCAAATATAAATGCTAAAAAAATAGAAAAATATTATAAAGGAAAAAAATGAATAATAGAATACAGACGATTACAGAAGTTCTCGATAAAAACAAAGCAGAATCAATAGAGGTCTTTGACTTACGAGAGAAAAACTATTTTGTTGATTATGCAATCATTGCATCATCACTAGGACAGAGACATACTACTGCTCTCTTAGATCACTTAAAAAAAGATCTTAAACCTGAGGAACACTTTAATAATGTAGATGAGAGTGGGGATTGGGTAGTTATAGATTTAGGTGATGTTCTCATCCATATAATGACTCCAGAGTACAGAATCAAATATGATATGGAAACATTCTTAGCAGATTTAGGGAAAGATAGCTCTTTTTAATATGAAAACCTTATATTAATTATATATATTATTAATATAAAATTAAGCCTATACTATTTATAATGAAGTATTTAGTAAATATTAGGAGGATATATTTAAATGAATAATATCAAACAATTAGGTTTAAGTTTCATAGCTATCTTTACGATTGCTTTTAGTGGTTGTGGTTCAGATTCGGAAGATGGTGAGTCTGGTACTACTATTAGTTCTGACTTAACATCAACAACAGATGAATATATCCCTATCAACACTACATCTGCTTATGACTGTGAATCTACAATAACGCAGGGAGGATTGAATCTTACTATCAAACTCTCCGCAACTGGAAAATTTACTTGTTCTGAGTACTATGGAGCTCCTCAATTAGACTTTGCAGAAGGTGTGAATGAGATTGCAATTTCTCAACTTACTTCTGACCAATACTACAAGGGAAATGAGGGAGAAGCTACTATTACTATCAACCTAGAAGCAGGAACTGAACATATAGTTGGTACAAGTGTAGTTTATGGTGATTTTGACTGTATTACAACTTATGATATTGGTGATTTACCACTTTATATTTATAATGCAGATGAGTTAGAGAACTTTGATTTAGCTGACTATCAAGAGTTATCTACAACATGTCCTGCATGGGTAAATGAAGAGACAGATAGTCCAACAATATCTGGAATATTTACAACAGATACAACAATTACAGATACTACTGGCACAATTTCTACTGTGTTATCTTACACAAGCTTTTAATACAAATAAGAGATTCTAGAGTACTTTAGTCTCTCTTACAAACTACTCTTTTCAAGTATACTTTTATAATTGTATATAGATTCTACATACTTAACAGCTTCACTTCCCCTAGCAAATCCATACTGCAAACTTCGGTAATATTTTTTTTGAGAAAGAAGAGGAAGTACTATTTTTAAATCACTCCACTCATTTTCATCTAAGCCTATCTCTTTGGCTAAAGCCTGTGCATCTCTAATATGACCTAGTCCAAGGTTATATGCAGCTAACGCAAATTTAAGACGATTTTCTCCCTTTACACTTTTAGGTACAAACTTTAACATCTGTTTTATATGTCTAGTTCCACCAACTATACTCTGCTTTGGATCAAGTCTATTTTTAATATGCAACAATTTTGCAGTATGACGAGTTAACATCATTAATCCTCTTACTCCAGTAAAACTCTTTGCTTTTGGATTCCAATGAGATTCTTGATAAGATATACTAGCCAAAAGAGTCCATGGAATCCCAAATCTAGTTGCTGCCTCTTGAAACATTTTCTTATATTTTGGAAGTCTAGACTGAATTCGCCTATAAAACATCTTTGTATTATAATAATCAAAAAGTAGCACATAAGAGTAATAATGATCTTTAAGTTGTGCCATTTTACCTTGCTGATTAAAATCATTGAGCCATGCATACATATCTGCTTTAAGTTCTTTAGCTTCTTTAGGAAGTATCCATGCTAACTGTTCTCTTGGACTTATAGAAAATGCCATAGCAATCTCAGGAAAATACCTTATATTTAAGGAATATATGTTTGATGCAGCAATAGTACAATCTATCTCATGTTTAGAGACTTTTTCTAATAACTCTTCTGTCGAAAACTCTGAAGTAAGCGTGATGTTAATATCATAACCATCCTCTTTTAAAGCTTCTATTGTTTCAACATAACTAGTATCTTCACCTATCATAATTTTAAGACCAGATAAATTCTCTATATCTCTTGGAAACTTTCCACTGTTTAACATTCCTCTATTACAGACTAGTTGCTCTTGTACTTCAAAATAAGATGGACCAAAGTTATATATCTTCTCTCTTAAAGAGGTTTTAGCTAACGATGCAGATATGATATCTATATTCTTGTTCTTAGTCATAGAGAGTGCTTCTTTTACTGTATGAACAGTAGTAATATTTAACTCAACATTTAAATGGTTTGAGTATGCTTGTAGTAAATCATACTCAAACCCTTGAGGACCATCAACACCAATATAATAACTAGAGACTGAATTTAGTAAAACAACATTAAGTTTTTTTCTTTGTTGTATCTTTTTTAAGAGTGATATTTTCTGTATTTTCTTCCCTGGGGTATATGCTGAATGACTTAACCACCCAAATAGGAAGAAAGAGAGAGCAAAAAATGCTGCCAATAAGAGATAGAAAATTTTATTCATTACATTAGTTTACATCATTAAACTTATGCAAATATAAAACGATTCACACCTTTATCGTATTCATGAGCTAGAACTTGACCATGTGCTTTCAAAATAGAATCTACTAAATAAAGGCCTAATCCAAAACTATTTTTTGATGGGTTATCCTTTGTAAAAGGTTCAATATAATAACTTAAAGGATGACTTAAACACTCTCCTTTACTTTCAAAACACAACTCTTTTTCAATCATCACTATTTTTATATGTGCATCACTTGAGTACTTCATAGCATTATCTATCATATTTTTTATTGCCGTAGTATAAAGTCTATAATTTGCATGGATCTTTTCATCACAGTCAACATCAATAGTTACAGATTCTCTATCTATCATCGCCATATCTATAGCTCCATCAATTATATCAACAACCCTATACTCACTAAAATCCCTTTTATCATCAAGACTTGTCACCTCTTCAATCATTGCAAACTCAGTGACTAAAGTCTCCAAACGATTAAAAATACTCGTAAATCTTTTTTTCTGTTTTTCAGAATCTAACATTTGTGTTGCTATGGTACCTTTAGCTATTGGTGTTTTTAACTCATGCATCAAGTTTCTTAAAAAAAGCGTTCTTGAATCCAAAATAGTATTAATTTTTTCTCTTGTAGACTCGATCTCATTTGAAACTAAACCTATCTCATCACAATTATTTGTTTTAAAGGATATATTCATATTTCCATCACCATAAAGAGCTATCTTTTTTCTCAACCTTATTAAGGGGCGAAGCTTTTGAAGCACTAAAATGAAAGAAAAACTAATAATTGCAAATATAGTGCTGTAAACATAAAGCATATTCACAAAACTATAAGGCCTAAGTGCCTCATCTTTTATAAGAATACCAGCATTTTTACTCTGAATATAGAAGTAGATTGTTTTTTTATACTCTATCATAGTTGCACGAAGTTTAGTGATAGTATTTTGTGTGTAGAGACCACTCTCATTTAACATAAGTGAGGATTTAATACTCTCAAATCCCTCTCTTTTAAGAATATTTCCTTCATCAATAACTTTTTTTTGTGCTTCTTTATCTTTAACAATCTGCATTTTATATACAGCAAGATTTGCTTCAAGCATAATTTCAGGGTTATGTCTCTGTTGATGGTCTCGGTAAATTTGTGTAATTACCGAATATTTTGTAAAAATATGATCTATATACTGCTGTTTATTGAGCTTATAAAATTCCCAAAATATTATACTTACACTTATCAAAGAGACTGATAGTGCGAATAGAACAGTTATTAAAACAGCATGTTGTTTCATTATTTAAGTAGTTTGTATCCGACACCACGAACAGACTCTATTAATGATTTATCACCTATTTTATTACGAATACGTCCAACCATGACATCTATACTTTTATTTGATGAATCTTCATTAATAGCATTTACATTATGGATTAAATCTTCTCTTGAAACAACCAAACCTTGTTTAGCAATCATATAAGAGAGTATGCCAAATTCAGCATTTGTTAAGTCTATATTTCTACCTTTATAGGTAATAACCATTGTGGCTTTATCACACTTAAAGTCACTCTTACTCTCTGCTTTTTGCTCTGTTTTAGCCTCATAACGACGTAAAACAGAGTGAATTCTCGCTTCAAGTTCACGAGGATCATAAGGTTTTGGCATATAATCATCAGCACCAAGTTCAAGTGCTTTTATCTTATCTGTCACATCAGAACGAGCTGAAGAGATAATAATAGGAATATCTTGACGTTCTCGAATTGCCTCACACACTTCAAGCCCATCCATACCAGGAAGAGTTAAGTCTAAAATCACTAAATCAAAAGGCTCTAATTTTAATATACTTACTGCTTTAAAAGGGTCATCTTCTGTGATAACCTCAAACTCAAACTGCTCAAGATACTCTGTTAATATCTCCGCTAATTCTAAGTCATCTTCAATCATTAATATTTTATTCATACACGAATCTTAACAGACTTTATTAATGTTTTGGTAAACTCTTACATAAAACTCATTTCGAGAGAACTCTTTAATGAGATAGTCATCTGCTCCCGCAATTAAAAGTGAACTTGTATAGTACGAATTACTCTCTTGTGTTAAGACTATAATTTTAACTTTTTCATATTCACTTTTTTTACGTATATACTCGACTATTTTCATACTTTCTAAATAGGGTCCATCTACATCTACTATAACCAAATCTGTTTCAGGATGTAATGCTAGTTTTTCTGTAAACTCACCATTATTGTGCGCATTAAATACTTTAAAACTGTGTAAATTAAGATTTTGTTTTAAATAAGAACTGTAAATTTTTGAATCACTCACTATAAGAACCGTCTTGTTCTTATTTTCTTGAAGTTGTTGTAATCTTTTGATAACATTCACTTCATTGTTATAACCCACTCTTTTTATATAGTCAACTATTCGAGCTCCCTCAAAATCATCAAAAAAGTCTTCATCAATTTTTGACGTAAAAACAAGGGGTGCCAAATGATGTTTGTTTAAAAGAGCTATTATCTCACCACGAGGTGCATCTTTTAAAATATGATTTACAATAGCATACTCATAACGTTTCTTTGAAAGTAAGTTTTTCGCTTGGGCATAGTTAGAAACCATATCATAATCAAATTCATTTAGGTTTTCAAGTAACTCTTTGAAAATAGCTTTTACAATAATACTCTCTTCTACTATCAAAAGTTTCGACATAATCCTACTCCTCTAATGGCTGTATTATAAACATAATAGCTTAAGAGCAAGCTTTATGTTAAAAAGAGCGTAATATTATAAGCTAAAAAGGCCATCACATATGCGATGATAGAAGTAAATCCAAGAAGATAAAAAAAGTACTTAATATGCCCCGCCTCTCGTGTAAATACTATTGATGCAGCCAAACATGGTAAATAAATCATAATCACCACGATAAAAGCAACAGCAGATGCAAAAGAAAAATTCTTACTAATAGCCCCCATCAATGAATTATTATCTTCAGTTACATCTGAACCTAAAGAATAAAGGACACCAAGGGTTGAGACTACAACCTCTTTAGCAGCTAATCCTGTCTGTAAGGCTACACTCATTTTCCAATCAAAGCCTAATGGCTCAAAAATAGGTTCTGAAAATTTTCCAATAGTACCTAAGTAACTCTGCTCTAAAAGTGCTTCATCTAATTGATTGGAAAGATGGATTTTTTCACTCTCTGTTACAGCTCTCTCAATTTTTGCATTATAAACTTTTTTAAGCTCCGCATTATGCGGATAATTACTTAAAAACCATACAAGCATTGATGCAGCTGCTATAAAAGTACCCGCCTTTTTAAGATACATCATTGTTTTTGTTAAAACAGTATGCCAAATTAACTTTAAAGAGGGAAGTCTATACTTTGGCATCTCCATTACAAATGGTTCATCTACACCTTTAAAGGCTGTTAACTTTAATACTTTTGCAGATACTAAACCAAGCATTGCACCAGATACATAAATAAAGAAAAGCACATTTCCTGCCATTTCAGGAGAAAAAAATGCACCGGCAAAAAGAACATAAACCGGTAATCTTGCACCACAGGACATAAAACCTATAATAAAAAGTGTAAGAAGCCTATCTCTATCATTTTTTAAAATTCTCGCAGACATATAAGCTGGTATAGAACACCCAAAACCTGTTACAAGTGGTATGAAACTTTGTCCATGTAGTCCAAATTTATGAAAAAATCCATCAAGAAGAAAAGCAACTCTCGACATATAACCCGTGCTCTCTAAAAGAGCTATTCCTATAAAAAGAATAATGATATTTGGGACAAAAAGAACAACAGCACCAACTCCTGAGATAACTCCATCAACAACCAAGGAACGCACATCATCGTTTGCAATGGTGTTTCCTATTGTCTCTCCAAACCAGATAAAAAATGCATCAATATAATCCATAGGGATAGCACCTATCTCAAATGTTAATTGAAAGAGACCCCACATAAAAAAGAGAAATATAGGAATTCCAAAAAAAGGATGGATAAGAACATTATCTATCTTCTCGGTTAATGTTTTTTTCTCTTGTGCATTTTTCTGTTTTACAACTTCGGCAACAATACCACGATTAAAGGAAGCATACTCTTCAGCAAAAGCCTCTTTTATATCATCACTATCATGGTGTAACTCTATATGTCTACTTGCTTCTATTAAAATAGGTTGTAACTCTGTCCATATCGGTTCATCATGTAATTTAGAATAAGTTTTTTTATTATTTTTTAAGAGATTAATAGCAATATTTCTATAACTATTTGTCGCTTTAAATTTATGTTTGTCTAAATACCAAACAATTTGAGCTATCTCCTCTTCTACGGGTTCACTAAAAATTAATTTTGATTTATTTTTTGTACTCTCATGCTTAGCGATAACAGCTTCTATTAACTCTTCTATACCTAATTTCGTAGCTGCTGATACTTTGATACAAGGAACACCTATAAGTTCACTCATATACTCAGCATCAATAAATATATTCTCTTTTTCTGCTTCATCACTCATATTTAAAGCTATGACCACTTTTTTACTCATTGTAAGTAGTTCTGCAGTAAGTTGTAGATTTTTTTCTAAATTAGTTGAATCAACTACATTAATAATTATGTCATAATCTTCAGCACATAAATAATCATGTGTCACTCTTTCCTCAATAGTATAATCAGAAAAAGCATATGTACCAGGTAAATCAACAACGGTAAAGTGGTATTCTTTATAATCAAAAAGTACTTCTGTTTTATCAACTGTTACCCCTGAAAAATTTCCAACATGTAAATGTGCATTAGAAACTGAATTAATAAGCATACTTTTACCAACGTTAGGTTGTCCAACTAATGCAACTTTTATATGGTTTGCAATTATTGGACATGCTTTAGCATCAACTAAATTCATATCTTTTCTACCTCAATAAGTTCCGCTTCTTGAGCACGAAGTGCTATACGCATTTTTCCTACCTTTACTTCAATGGTACTTTTTGCAGGTGCATGCTCTAATACCTCTAAAGTTGCTTCTTTCATAATCCCAAAAGAGATAAGTCTCTGTTTTAAATCTCCTTTTGTATTAAGCTTTAAAACTTTAACTTTACAGGCCTTATGACAATCTAATAATGTTTTCATAATTCATCTCTGTTCTTTTTTTAAAATTATAATCATTATCAATTAAATACTTGCTTAATAAAGTACTATTTTTTTAACTCTAAGCTTTAGACTTTAAGAAATAATCCTACTAAAATCATATTTATATAAGAAGCTTTTGCTATAATACCTTGCAAAAAAACTTAAGGTTATATATGAAATTTTTATGGACACCCTCTTCTCACTTTAATTTAGCAAACCTATTTACCTTTGTAAATATTACAGCAGGTTTAACAGCTACCTATTTTATAACTCAAAATAACTTTTTTCTAGCTATTGTACTTGCATGGGTTGGTGGTGCATTCGATATATTTGACGGTAAAATAGCACGTAAATATCAGCTTAGCAATGAGTTTGGTGTTCAGCTTGACAGTTTTGCAGATTTTTTAAGTTTTGTTCTTGTTCCGGTCTTTCTCATTTTTCAAGCAAGTTATGCTCAGCAACTAGAAGGAGTAACTCTTATTTTAGCAGCTATTGCTAGTATATATTACGTTATATCCGGTCTCAGACGTCTTATTCACTTTAATTTAAATGCTGATGCAGGAGAAGTAGATAAATACTTTACAGGAGTACCTACCCCTTTAGGTGGTATTCTCCTTTGGTTTGTATATTTAGCAAACGCTTATGATTTTCTTCCAGCTATTGGAGTTATAGGTTTTATGTTTCTTATAGGATGGAGTTTGAATTCTACTATAAAGGTAAGACATCCATAAAGATATTAAGATAAATATCTTTTTATCAGCATCCCTATCTATTATTCAGCATATCAGTCATACTAATGTATGCTACCTATAAAGTTTATTTACTATTAACACTATATTTACCACTTCCTAAAAGAAAAACTAATAGAGTCATAATCAAAAAAACTAAAGGTGATTCAATAGATAAAGCTCCATACTTTCCAAGATTTAAAGAGAATCCATATGCCAAATAAATTGCAAAAAGCATATTAATAGCTAAAAC
>Ga0256843_1001444_pt1 | contig 18808 bp, 17 predicted proteins | sample AlvinellametaG_FD_191572 | JGI IMG/M metagenome (GOLD analysis project Ga0256843, IMG submission 191572) | Pompeii worm associated microbial communities from hydrothermal vent at the East Pacific Rise, Pacific Ocean - Alvinella | ecosystem: Host-associated > Annelida > Integument > Unclassified ... | reverse complement strand
AACTTTTCCCTCATGGACTATACAAAGTAGAAAATTTAGTAGCTCTTGTTAGTGCTTTTGCTATCTTTTTTGCTGGATATGAGATAGCAAAAGATGTACTATTTGGTGAAGCAGAGCCTATGAAAAATCTTTTAGTAGCAGTTACTGTAATTGGACTCACTGTTTTAATTACATATCTATACTCTCGTTGGGAAAAAACAAAAGCGATAGAGTTAAACTCCCCTAGTCTATTAGCAGATGCAGAACATATAAAAACTGATTTTTATACAGCTATAGTTGTTTTAGTTGGTGTTTTAGGGCAATATTTTGGATATCCAATTATAGAAAAACTAGCCGTTGTTATTGTGATTTACTTTATATTTCATAGTGGTTTTGAAATTTTAAAAGAGGCTATAAAAGTTCTCTTGGATGCTTCTTTAGACTATGATAGTATTGAAAAAGTAAAAAAGATAGTAGAACAAAATTCAGAAGTTAATAAAATCATACAAATTACTGGTAGAAATGCAGGTAGCTATAAATTTGTTCAACTTGATTTAGATATCAAAACAGATTCTTTAAAAGAGGCTCATGCTATAGCTCATCAGATAGAAGATGATATCAAAAAATCAATGCCATTTGTTGAAAAAGTTGTTATACATTTTCAATAAAATCTAAGTTATCAATAAAAATAGAGTTTATAAAGATATAATTTTAAAAAAAATTTACTTTTATAAAGGTAGGTATAATTATATGAAAAAACTCTCACTTGTAGTTCCTATGATGAATGAAGAGGACAATGTAGAGCCTCTATTTAAAGCTGTAAGGGAAGCTCTAAAAGATATTGATTATGAGTTTATACTAGTTGATGATGGTTCAACAGATAATACAGTAGCCAAAATGAAAGAGTTAGCTGATGAGAGAACCAAAATTTTAGTATTCAACTATAACTGTGGACAAACTCAAGCAATGGCAGCAGGAATTGAAGAGGCTACAGGAGAGTTAATCGCTACAATTGATGGAGATTTACAAAATGACCCTACAGATATTCCTCTCATGATAGAAAAATTGGAAAAAGAGGGATGGGATGTAGTAGCAGGACGACGACTAAAAAGACAAGATGGTCTATTTCTCAGAAAAATTCCTAGTAAAATAGCCAATTGGATTATCAGGAAAACAACCAAAGTATATCTAAATGATTATGGATGTACTCTCAAAGTATACAAAAGTGATGTAGCTAAAAACTTAGGACTATATGGAGAGTTGCATAGATTTATTCCTGTTTTGGCAAAAATGTATGGAGCTAAAATTGTAGAGATGGATGTAAAACACCATCCAAGAGTACATGGAGAATCCAAATATGGAATAGGTAGAACATTTAAAGTAGTAAGTGATTTACTTCTGATGCTATTTATGCAAAAATACAAAACTAAACCTATGCACCTATTTGGTGGATTAGGTGTTGCATCTTTTGGAGTTGGAATTATTATTAACTTCTATCTACTCATTCTAAAACTATTTGGCAATAGTATTGGTGGTAGACCTCTGCTTACTCTTGGAATAGTCCTTATTTTAGCAGGTATCCAACTTATTACTACAGGATTTTTGGCTGAGCTTATTATGAGAACCTATTATGAGTCTCAAAACAAAACACCATATACTATCAAAGAGAAATTTGTTGGTAAAAATAGATAAAAAAACAGTCAAAATAGCTCTAAAGATTATTCTAACAGCTACTGCTCTATATATTGTATTTTCAAAAATAGATATAGAGCAGATAAAAGAGATATTTACTCATATCAATATTTTATATCTCTTTTTGGCTTTTATATTTTTCAATCTATCTAAAGTCCTAAGTTCAATTAGATTAAATATCTATTTTAGACATATAGGAATCAAAATCTCGGAACTTTATGCTCTCAAACTCTACTATATAGGAATGTTTTACAATCTATTTTTACCTGGTGGTATTGGAGGGGATGGATACAAGATATATCTGCTTAAAAAATCTCATGATATTAGAGTGTCTAGGTTAATTACAGCTACTCTTTTAGATAGACTTAGTGGACTTGTACCTCTACTATTTTTTGCTGGAATTTTATTTATATTTAGTGATTTTTATCATAAATATATATGGCTTGATTGGTTAGATATAGTTGGAGTAGTCACTATTTTTCCTATTTTTTATCTTGTTAATCGCTATCTCTTTAGAGGATATATAGAGCTCTTTTTCTCTACAACCTTTTTGGGAGCTTTGGTTCAGCTATTACAACTATTATCTGCTCTATTTATAGTTTATGCCATAGGATATGAAGATAATCTTATTATATTTTTGACACTATTTCTTATCTCTTCTGTGGTGGCTGTTTTACCTATTAGTATAGGAGGAGTTGGGATTAGAGAATTGACCTTTTTATATGGATTGAGTATGTTAAATATAGATGCTAATGGAGGAATAGCTTTTTCACTACTATTTTTTATGACTACTGCCATATCTTCGCTCATTGGTGCTTTTTTATCCTAAAATTATTTAATTTTGAGTATATCATAATCAATAGTTTCAGCATTTTCTTTGATATACTCATATGCCTCCTCTTCTAAAAATAGACCAGACATTGTATATCTCAATTTAATATTATAGTGTTCAAAAATTTTATTCTCTTCTATAAATTCTACCGTTTTTTTCTCAAAATTATTGATTTCATCTATACCTATATTAATTTTATCATCTCTACACTGTACCAATATTATATTATGCCTTTTTTTTAAAAGCAAATCAAATTGATTATTGCTATCTTTTATATTTTTATCTCTACTATATTCCCAAACTGTATAGCCTTGATTTTTATACTCTTTTGCTACAAATGTTTTATAATCGTCACTATTTTCTTGTACATCTAAAAACTCATTGATAGTTGTTATGAGTTGATTTAGCTCCTCTTCCTCTTTGAGTTTTTCTATATACTCTTTGTATTTGAGTCTCTTTTTATTGGAGACTACAAATATAGCTTTTCCATAGGTTGGTTGAGTCGGTGGTAGATACCACTTATATCTCTCTTTTTTTAATTTTAGAGAGATTAAAAGCCTATTTAAGTAAAATTTAACTGCTTTAAAAATATTCATAATAATATTTTACATAAATATAGATATAAGTCTCTTTATTTTATCTCTTTCTACGATTTGAACGACTTTTAGTATAATTTTTATCTCTGCTCCCTCTTTTACCTTTAGCAAAACACTTATCACATATAGAAAACCTATAGGTAAAATCCAAACTCTTTCCACATCTACGACACTGCTTTACAAAATTTCCCTCTTTTAGAGAGTTCTCTATAAAGCTGTTGAGTCTGCCTCTTGCCTCTATGGCTTTTTGGGTATCTGGGAAAAAGTCAGGAAATTTAAATGATAGCCATAGATATAGTGAAATCTCCCTAACTCTATCTTCGGCATTTAGCATCATCTCATTGGTTTGTGCATATCTTGGTAAATCTCTTGGTGGGATATATTTTACACTCTCTTTTGCCTCTAACTGTTTGATATATCTATGAAATACCGACTCTATATATGGAGAGGATATAGATGCAGGGGCACACGCTAGGTAGTATCGGCTTTTTAAATCCAAATTATACTCTGATACTATAGCAGCTATCTCTAACATAGATTCGATATTTGCAGCTACAAAAGGTCCCTCAAACTCCATATTATCAGCAAAAAAGTTTAAAATCACAGATAGATTTTCAGTCTCTAGTATCTCACCAATTAACATCACATGCTCCAAACTCGCCATAACAGAAAATGGAAGCTCTAAAGGTGGCAAGGGAGTATTAAACTTTGATGCGATAGTCTCTAAGGTTTTATCATCCAATGCACCAATATATCCGACCTCTTCTAATCCATATCGCCCAGCTCGTCCTGATATTTGGGCTACCTCTGTAGGTAGTAGCTCTCTTCTTCTTAGACCATCAAATTTATTATCTTTGGCAAATAGAAGAGTTTTTATAGGTAGATTTAGCCCCATAGCAATAGCATCTGTGGCTATTAGTATATCGCTCTCACCCTCTCGAAATCTCCTAGCCTCTTCTCGTCTAACCTCTGGAGATAGATTTCCATATACTACAGATACCTCATATGAACTAGCCAATCTCTGTCTAAGTCCGAGTACATCTCTACGAGAAAAAGCAACAACTGCTGTTCCCTTCTCTATAGCATTGATAGGTGTAGCCTCTTTTAGTAGTTTTAGCTCATTTTTTCTCTCAAAATGTATAACCTCTAATGGCTCTTGGAGATACTCACACAGTTTGGTTACAGCATCAAGTGCATCTGCTGAACCTGTCAATATAACCTTTTTGGCAGGAACCCCTATAAGTGCATTTGCCCAAGCCCAACCTCTATCTCTATCATCTATCATCTGTATCTCATCAATAACTGCTACATCAACCTCAACAGAGCTATTCATCATCTCAATAGTAGAGGAGATATGTGTGGACTCTTCATCTATTATCTCCTCCTCTCCTGTAATCAAAGAGACATTAACCCCTCTATTTTTAAGTGTCTCATACCCCTCTAGTGCTAGAAGTCTCAGAGGTGCTAGATAGTAGCCTGTATCAGCTTTTTGTAGATGCTCTAGTGCCTCATATGTCTTTCCACTATTAGTAGGACCCACATGAAATATAATCTCTCTATTTTGTAATCTAGCAATAGGATATAGTGATTTGAAATCTCTAATAGTATTGGCTAGTAGTTCCTCTTTTCTCTTTTTTTCTTTTAGTGGTCTGATATACTCCAAGAAATGATAGTGTATTCGTCTCTTTACCTTTTCATTAATCTTCAAAGAGCGAGATGATGTAACTTGTGGCTCTACAAATTTGAGTATATATTTCTCTATCACTCTATGGTTTAACTCCAACCCATCGCTTAAATCTTCAAGTTCTCTCTCTAACTCTTTGATAGTAATCTCAAAGTGTCTTTTGCTCTCACTCTTGATTAGGCTCAAATCAGCTAAAATTGGTAGCTCTTCTTCTCTCCATATTAGATTATATATAAATCTTCTAGTGTATGTAGCCACTACTGTATATGGTAGCTCTTTGTTATATAGACTGTATAGCTTATCTTTGGCTATATATAGGTTCTCGCCCTCGATTACTACTCTATACTCCTCATCTATTGAGTGGATGACTCTTTTTAGAATATCTAGTGGTATATCTATACCGTACAAATCATCCTCTGGTGGCATACTACGAACTAGCTGATTTATCTCATGAGATTTGAGATAGCAGTGACCTTTATTTAGCATTAGCATCAAAAAGGTCTCTATCTCCTCTTCTTTCTCTTTGATAGCATCATCTTTTAACTGCTCTAGTGTAGTTTGGACTATGCTATCCTCTTCATCTAATAGAGTGCTATCTATAGGTTTAGTGATGGTTAAGAGGGATTTGTTAAAACTCTCTTGGGACATATCAAATGTGTATGAGTGATAAAACTCCATACAAGATGAGCTATTGAAACTCACATCCATTATCTCTTCCCATTTTTTGATTTTTTTGATTTGTCTGATATAGTTTAGTCTATTTTTTATCTTGTCTTTTGTGATTTTGGAGTAGCTACTATCTATAAAGTTATATAATATATCATCCTCTTCCTCTTTGGTGTGTTCAAACTTCTCTAATATAGTCAATATATAGCTTACTTTATCTTCTTTGTTATTTTTAGAGGATGATTTGACACCCAACTGCTCTAGGTAGTTGAGGATATTGAGTCTAAGAGAGGTGTTTCCCTCTGACCAGACCCTACGCAAGGCTCTTAGCATCTCTTTTTTACTTAACATCGGCACTTTCAAATCCAATATCATAGTCAACTCCACTAAGATATTTTCATCCAGATACTTTATACCCTCATCAAAGGGTTCGCCATTTAGTAGCTCTTTTATTTTATTATTTATTTTTATAGTCTGTTTTTTCTTTTTCTTTGCCATAAGCAATTATAGCATATTAAAGCCTTGTTATTTTATATTCATTTGGAGACGGAGAGTGTTTAGACCCAAACAAGCGAGGCTAAAGCCGTCGTTTCCTACTTTTAGAGCCTTTTTACTTTATAGCCATGAGATTTCAAAATCTCTATCACACTCTTTTTGCCCAAAAAGTGCATAACTCCAAAAGCAAATAGAGATATTTTTTTAGGGTTTTGGTTTACAATACTCTCTACTCTATTTGCCATTTTGACATTTCTATCATATAAAAGTCGTTGCATAAACTTCTCTTCTAGGGCTTTATATTTTGGCATTTGGTACATACTATTGTCTATAAATTTTATCAGTTTTTTGCTATCTCCTAGCATATATAGCTCTTTCATTTTGGCACTAAAATCAACCTCTTTATCCAGATAATCCAGTGCTGACTCTAGCTCTAAAATCTGCTCTTTTAGAGAGAATGAGTCCATAACTCCTAACTGCTCCTCAAGAGTCTCAACTCCACCTATATCTTTTTTCTTCTCTTTTGCGTAGTTGTAGATTATATCATCTACTGTTCTTAGAAATGGGTATTTGAGCTGATTATCTATCATACTAACTATAGTCGATACAGCCCAAACCTTTGTATGTTCAAAAGGAGCTAACGAGAGTTCAGGGTTTATGCTTTTTAGATGATTTTGAGTTCTTTGGTATAGTTTGCTAGGTAGTATATCTTTGAGTGTTTTGTTATCATCTCTAATTGTCATACTAGAGGCTTTGAGTTGAGTTTTCAAATCAAGTGGTATCTCTGTTCTAACTATATCACTACTCTCTATTGCTTTTTTGAGAGCCAATGGTAGAGTTTGAAGCTGTGGGTCTGTTAAGTGCATAGTTCCAAATAGATAGAACTCTTTTCCACCTTTTTCTACTTGCCATAAAAATGGGTGTTTTATTCCATTATCTGCTATAGATATAGAAAAAAAGCTTATGATTAGGATGAGTATTTTTAGTAGTTTCATATGGTTTTAGCCTTTTTATATTTCAAAAATCTCTTCTAATGAGATATCACAGTTTAAACAATCTATTCTCAGATTATCTTTTTCTCCAAAAACACCAATATATTGATATTTGTCCTCAATTATCATAAATTTTTCTATTAGTTTATAATCACTATTGACCAAAAAATACTCTTTGATACCACTCTTTTCATATAGCTCTTTTTTTACAGTTTTATCTTTGTATGCTGTTGATGGAGATAGAACTTCGAACACAGCACAAGGTAAATCATCCCCATCACAAAAAAGCATTATATCGGGTTGGACTATATTTATTTTATTTTCAACTTCTAGTTTTAAATCAAATGGGGCAACTCTTGGTGTACACTTTTTATCCTTTTTACTAATACTTTTTATACTAAAAAAGATATTGCCTACAATATCTTGATGCAATGCACTAGCTCCTGCCATCATATATATTTTGCCAAATATTAACTCTACTCTCTCTTTTGTTGATTTGTCTATATCGAGATAATCTTCATAGGTATAATTTTCTAATTTTAACGCTTCTTCCATATTTTGCTCTTTTTTATTTTTATCATACCATTAATTGACTAAATATCTATAATCCTTTTATTTCCTGACTATTGGATATAGTTTTTCTATAAAGCCCCTATATTTTTTATCTATTTCTAAAAAATCTCCTCTTTGAGCTATATCTTGTAACTCTCCTGCTGTATTGGCAAGTTCTTTTAGTTCTAAATTTGATAATACCCCTTTTAGAGCATGAAAATCCTCTATAAGCTCTTTGATATCTTTTTTTGAAAAGTTTAACTCAACTCTTTTTATATACTTCTCTATACTCTCTTTTGCTTTTTCAAATAGTTTTGTAGCAACATCTTTTTCAAAATTTTTTTCTAGGTTTTTTAGAGCTATGGTTGCAATGTTATCCTCTTTATTATTTTGTGATGTAAACTCTTTGTTGATTAGTTTAATTAATTTTGATTCGATATCTTGTTTATCCAGAGGTTTTTCTATAAAATCATTCATACCAGCATTTTCTGCTGATATTTTATCCTCTTTGTAAACATTGGCACTCATACATATAATCGGTACTGTTTTATTAAATTGACGAATCTCTTTTGTTGCCTCTATCCCATCCATAACAGGCATACGCATATCCATTAATATCGCATCATAGTTATGCTCTTTTGCTTTTTTGACAGCCTCTTTGCCATTTGAAGCTGTATCACAACTGATACCAAAAAAGTTATTTAACATCTCCTTTTCATACTCTCTGTTAATCTCAACATCCTCTACTATCAAAATATCAAGATTTGAGTAGTTTATTTTAATATTTTTGCCAAATAGCTCTAAATCATATGTCTCCTCTACCTCTTTTATAAATTTTTGATATGAGATAGGTTTGTTGACTACTCTATTAAACTCGTTTAGATTTATGTTACTACTATCTTCATCAACTAATGCGATAAGCTTTATATTGGGGTTGATAGCTCTAAATGTTCCTGCTATATATTCAGTATTTTGTTCAAATGAGTCTATATCAAATATCCCTATATCATAAAATCTTCCACTAGCTATCATATGAACCAAAGATGAAGTTATATCTTCGTTTTGAATATCATGATTTTGAAAATTGACACCTAGATTGACAAACTCTTTTGTTAGGTTATCAAGAAATGATGATTTTTTAGAGAACATCATAATACTGCTACTATTAAGTGCTTTGCCTATCTCTTTTTTTCTAGTTCTCTCTATAATTAATGTGACAGTAAAGCTACTTCCTACACCCTCTTTTGACTCTACGGTGATATCTCCTCCCATCATTTGGGCTAACTTTTGAGAGATATATAAACCTAGTCCTGTTCCTTGGGTTTTATCTGTTGATTGAAATGGCTCAAATAGAGTATCTAATATCTCTTTTGGGATACCATCTCCTGTATCATCAACTTTTGCAACAAATTTTAACTGATTATTCTCTATTGGTTCTAGTGATTTGATATAAAATCTAATGGAACCTTTTTTTGTAAATTTGGAGGCATTGGATAGTAGATTTATAAAAATTTGTTTTACCCTTTTGTCATCTACTTTGACTTTATACTCTGGCATAGGTATATCTGTAATTAGCTCAACTCCTTTATGAACTTTTGAACGGATAAGGTTTGCACAATCATTTAGTATATCATCCAAATCAACCTCTTTTGGAACTAAATCTATACGATTATCTCCAATCTTTGCTACATCCAATAGGTCACTAACAAGTGCTAATAGATGGTTTGAGCTTTGGATGATATTATCTATATATCTTTTTTGTCTATTATCTAAAGGTGTATCACCCATTAGTTCTGTATATCCTAATATAGCAGTAAGAGGTGTTCTAAGCTCATGGCTAACTGAGGCTATAAATCTCTTTTCATTGTTGAGTGACTCCTCTAGCTCTTTGTTTACTTGTGTTAATAGGTGAGCTAGTTTTAGTTTATCTTTTGTGGCTTTTTTGTATCTCTGCTCTAGGATATCATACTCTATATCTCTTTGCTTTTTTTTGCTAACCTGATTAGTCTGCATATTGAGTGCCTCTTTCACTTAACATAGTAGTCATAAATGTCTCATTATGAAAAGGATATCCACCAGGATATGCTCCTATCTCCCCATAAGCATAAAAACCAATTATAGGGGCTTTGGCTTTTTTATAAGCTAGTTCTATCTCTTTTATAGCCAAATCTCCTAGAACTTGTTTTCTCGAACAACATGGAAATACAAGAGCAATTTGAGGCTTAAAATCAGGCTTTTGAGATAGTGAATACTCTATACTTTCACCTACATACTTTATAATATTTTCTCCTTGGGGAGCTGATATTCTGACTTTTGATTTCTCCTCTACATGTCCTGCAAAGATTAGAGCTTTTTTATCTTCATCTAATCCTAATACAGCTCTATATACTACTAGTCCACTCTTCATTGTCACCTCTAGTGGATACTCAATTCCTATATTTGGGATAGACTCATCAGCAGATATATTTAGATAATCTTTATAAAAATCAATAGCAGGTTTTCCATCAACCTCATATACAATATTCTGCTCAGCTTTTGTGACAATCCTCTCTTTGCCTATTCCTATCCACCCAAAAGCTCTAGCACCTACGACATCAATCTTATCTCTATCCAGAGCCAATGCTACTATACCGTGATTATAAAAGTTATCTTTGGAGAATACAAATGTCTCTTTGAGTTGCATATCATCCCCTGCACTACCCCCAAAAATATACTCAACTCTCTCATTTACAATACCTTGGGTATAAACATCATTATCAAAATCTAATCCTGATGTGATAGTAATAAGTGCTGGATTTTCAAATTCACTCTTTGCCCATATACCGATATTTTTTCCTATATTAAAATAGTTCTCCTCAGTCTCAAACGAGATAGATTTAAAAGCGATAGCCATAGGATTTATCTCTATTAGCATAGCTACAATAGTTCTGTCTACCTCATGTACCCCTAGTTTTTTATCTGCAAAAATCTCTCCTGCTGTTGAGGCTCCTACTACTATAAAGTCATAATCCTCTAACCCCAAGACTAGTTTTTTGATATTATGTTTTGAGGAGCTATAGATAAATGCAAGAGATGGATTAAATCCATTTTTGATTGTGGTTTTTATTTTTGTTAATAGGCTCTCTATAGAGTAGGCATTTATAATTATATTTTTCACCTTTTATTACTCCTATAATTTTAGGTTGATATATTTATCTCTCATCTCAACAAAATAGTCAAAATAGTCCAAAAAATAGCAGATTAGTTTATGGTCAAATAGTTTTTTACTCTCTTTTTCAAAGAAGTGATATACATCCTCTTTTGAGTTTTTTTGAGAGAGTAGGATATTAAAAGTCTCGATGAGATGAACTATATGTTGTTTGTCAAAATTTGTATCATTATCCTCTTTGATGTAGTGCAGTATCTCTAAAAAAGCCTCAACTAGATATGAGACTATCTCTATATCTTTATCTTTTGCTGAACTACTAATCTGTTTATAAATCTTTTGAGCCAAATTATTTAACTTAAAAGGTTTAGATAGAAAATCATCGGCTCCTAGTTCATAAACCTCTTTTGCAATCATCTCATCAGTAGTTATTATTATGATTGGAATTAGTGAATCTATGATATTTTTTTTTATCTCTTTGATAGTATCAATTCCATTAAGCTTTGGCATATGTAAATCAAGCAGTATTATATCAATATTGTTACTTGCCAAAATCTCCAATGCTTCGATACCATTTTGAGCCTCTATATAGTCTATGGTAGGTATTTTGGATAGAAGGGATATGATTAACTGTCTATTAAACGCATCATCATCAACAATTAGTACAGTTATGTAACCTAAAGTATCCCATTGCATATATATTTTTGACCTTTTGTAGTTTTTTGCTTTTATTATACACTATTTGGGTTAAGACTTTATTTTTTTTAAAAGTAAAAATTAATTATTTTTTCTTAAGTATTAATTAATATTTTATTATATTTTATTTGGGTTGATATGGTACTATTATTGCTTAAAATTGTATAAAACTGAGTAAGATTTAAAAGAGAGAGAGTAGTGTGAGTAAATAACTCACACTAATAGATTAGTGACCACAACCACAAGAACCATCATTACAATGTTCGCCACCAACTTGACCTGTTGCTTTCTCTTCGTCTGTAGCTTCTCTTGCACTTAATACTTTTACTGAAAACATTAAATCTTTTCCAGCTAATGGATGATTAAAGTCAACAACAACCTCTTTGTCGTTAAATGATTTTACAGTTACTTGTACTGTTTGACCATTTTCACCTTGACCATATAGAGTTAAACCCTCTTTAAGTTCAATTCCCTCAAACTGCTCTATTGGTAGAGTTTGAACAGCTTCGCTATTATATTCACCATAAGCATCTTTTGCTGGTACTAAAATATCTCCACTCTCACCCTCTTGCATACCTGTTAGACCTTTTTCAAGACCTGGGATAATTTGACCAGTACCCATAATAAATTCAAGTGGCTGAGAACCTTTATTGCTATCTACAACCTCGTCTTTACCTGCTTCTTTTACTTCGTATTCTATACCTACAACACAATCTTTATCTGTTACTGTCATAAAATGTCCTATTGTTAAAAATTTTTAACATGATAGCAAAGCAAACTTATTTATAGATTTTTTTTGGCTATATCAGCTGCTTTTGTACCAGGATAGTTGTCAACAACAAACTGAAAAAAGTTTTTTGCCTGTTCCTCTTGACCTGTTCTAGCTAAAGCTATAGCTGTATGTAGATATAACACTTTCATATAACTAGCATTGTCATAGAGAGATGCACTCTTTTTATAGTATCTAATCGCTTGGTTATAATCTTTTGTATAATAAGCAATCTCACCAAGATAGTAACTAGATGATGCTGGTTTATAATTTTGAGCTATTGCCTCTTGGAACTTTTCTCTTGCTGCATTGTAACTTTTTTGACCAAATAGCTGAACAGCTCTTCTATATGTAGTGGATATATCATCGGCAGAGTTACCCATATTCGTATTAGAGGAAACGGTACTACTTTGTACTGTTCTACTTCCTGCCAAGGCTTCCTTTAGCTCTTCTTTGGTTACATAAGTCTTGTTTATCTGGTCAATCATAGTTCCTAATTCAAGTAACATATTGTAAGTTCTATTATTATCATTAGATTGATTAATTCTATTATTGTTGATACGGATTTGCTCTTTTAGAGCCAAAATCTCTTTGTTTAATCCATCAATAATAGTTATAAGACCATCTATACGATTTTGCTGTTCTGCTACTCTATTTTTTAGATTTTGAACAGCTCTTCTATTTTCCAAAACACCTCTTTCTGTTTTACTCAAACCATAAGGGTTTGGACTATCTATATCTCCTGCACCATATACAGATGGTTCATTTGCATATAAAGCCAAAAAACATAAAGAACCAATTAAAACTATTTTTTTCATTTCTATACCTAATAATTATTGAATAATTTTAAACTCAACTCTTCTATTTTTTGCATAACATGCACTAGAATAGTCTGTTGTACACAAAGGTGAACTCTCTCCCATACTCACTATAGTAATAGCTGATGGATTAATACCTCGACTAACTAGAGCCTCTTTTGCTGCTTTTGCTCTTCTCAAACCCAAAGCATAGTTATACTCATCCGTTCCTGTCGCATCACAATGTCCCTCTATTTTAACCCTAGAACCTGCTTGAACTGCTTTGCTTAATATTCTAGCATTATTGATAATAATAGGTAGTTTATCAGGTGTAATAATATACTGGTCAACATCAAAATATATGTTTTCAATACCACTATTTGCCATAGCATCATAAGAATCATCTTGTGTATACCCTCCACTATTTTGACCATATAAGTCAACATTCTCATACCCATTTGTTGCATTAGTAGTAGTTGTTGAGACTGTTGTAGCGGGTAAAGCTCCCTTATCATCCACCTCTATATCTCCAATCTCTTTCTGAGCACATCCAGACATTAGCAAAGTAAATAATATAGCCATAATATATAACCGTTTTTTCATATTTTTCCTTTTAAAATTGAACTATCTTTAATTATACCATAAAAATTTACCAATCAATTGATTGGATTTTACCACTAATCATAGGATACAAAGCTGTATCTTTTGTGGCTAAATTCATATATCCTATACTATTTTTTCCACCTATTTTTTTGATATATAGTACTACTCTACCATTACTTGAAAATCTTGGTAGTTGATTTATTCCATTACTAGTTAGTGGTCTAACATATGAACTATATACAGAACCTAGATAGATATTAACAGATTTACCCTCTTTGACTGAGTATAGAATATATTTGTCAAATGCATCACATGAGCTGTTGTAGTTACCATATTGTGGTACTTTTGATACAGAGCTAGAACCTATAGCTTTTGTATATATATTAGGTCTGCCCATTCTATTAGATACAAATACTATTTTACTCTCATCTCCTATATATTTTCCATTTACATCAATACCACCAAATTTTGTTAATCGTTTTGTACCACCACCTATAGTATATTCATATATATCAGTCTGCCCATGTGGAGCCATAGTCAAAAGAAGTCTAGTTCCATCACGGCTAACATCTGAACATACTAGCATACCCTCAGAGGATATAATCTTTTTTCTATTTCCTGTACTCATATCAATACGATATAGTGTAGGTAATAGGCTATTATATGATGTATAATAAAAAGCTGTTTGATTTTGATTTGCCCATTTAGGAAATAGATTGAGACCACCTCTTACAATTACATTAGCAAATGATAGAGTATAATCAGCCACCCATATCTCACTTTTTCTAGGGGCTATATATTTAGAAAAGATTAGATGTCTCTTCATCCATGAGATATCTTCATAGTTTAGGGCATTATTGATATCTACTATAGCATTATGTGCTAGAAATGGATATCTTTTTGCACTATTGACACTATATCCCTTTTGAAGCAAAACACTATTATCATATACTTGTACTAGTTTGATATCTAACTTATCTCCTGATGGAGAGTAGTTATATTTTAATAGATACTCTCTATCATGTAGCTCTGGAGCTATCATCACATCATCAAAGCTACCTTTGTGGTAGTTGGTATCAATATTAAAGTGACCACTCATTTTTAAATCGTTAATTAGTAGGTTGAACATCTTTTGATGAAATCTACTACTACCAGCACTGTTCTCATCCTCTATAACAGAGATAGATGCTTTAGAATCTACATCCTTTTCAATAGTAAGCTCTGCATCAACAGCAAAGAGATTGAATGTTAATAAAAAAAATAGTATTAAACGCATTGTTATCCTTATTTTGGGTAATTTGTCTATTATAATAACCCATATATAGTAAAATTATTCTTACTTTCTAATTCCTCAGGATAAAAGAAATTTATATGATGATAAACTTTAAACTTTAATCAATAATTAAAATTAAATGATTTGAACCACTTTCCACTCCTGATTTTCTGTTCCTCTTACTTTTTTGTGAAAGCTTTGTAGTTTGGTACCATCTTTTGTCTTTTTGTATTTGACATCTAATACATTTAGTGACCATCTATTGACTATAAACAAATAGCCTTTATCATCTGAATGTTCTAGTTTCCACTCTTGATGGTCGTTTTTACGAGATTTTTTCTTATTTAGTATAATCTTGGCTCCATCATTAGTATTTGCTTGGGCTACCTCTATCACTTTGCCTGTAGATGGACTTTCTATAAATACATAACTCTTTTTCTTGTTTGCTTTTGTAAAAATCCAATGTTGTTTAGGATTGGTTTTATCTATAGCTTCTATAATGACCTCTTCTTTGTCATTGAAGCTTATAGCTACATCTCCTAGTTTGGATACTAACATAAAGGTTTTAGTCTTTATAGGTTCTTCTTTTTTATCTACTGGTGGTTTGGTAGTAGTAGTTGTTGTCTCATTTCTAGTTGTTTCTGGTTTGCTATTTCGTCTTCTATACCAAACTATTATGGCTAAAATAGTAATAATAAATCCAGAGAGTGTTGGAGAGAATTTACTTAGAATATCTCCATATTTTTCGTTTAGCTCCTCTTTTATCTCATTGAACTCTGTTGGCTGTTTTGTATCTGTAGTAGATGAACCTAGCTGTTCCATTTTTCTATAGTTTGTGACATATAGATTTTCATCCCCTTGAATTTTTTTTACTAGTTGATTTTTCTTTTTCTCCCAACTACTTACAGGGTCTAGGTTGTTCCATGCTATAAACATCTTCTCTTGAGATTTTGAGATTTTGAGTCCATAACGGTCACGCATATAAAAATAGGTTCTAGCTATATCTCCAAATACAGAGTCTCTAGGTTCTGCTTTTCTACCGTGAAAATCTATCTCCATATTGACTTTGCCATAAATTCTTTTTTCTGCCTCTATCATACCATATTTGAAGTTACTTCTATCACCATTAATCTCTCCTATAGCAGGAACGAGGTTGTGCATATCAGCTTCCATCTGTCTAAATTTGGTATTGGTTTGACGGCATGTCATTCGTCCACCATTTTGCCAACACTTTAGTTGGTGTCCAAAATGCCAAGCAGGAACTATATGTTCCCACTCAATTCTCTCTGAACGATTTTTATTTTTTCTATAGTGAAAGCCACATGTTTTATGAATAGGAACTAGTTTTTTACCTGTTATGATATATTTACAGTTACTATAAAAAGCTTTTTGATGTTGTGGATATATCTGTAGTGCTAAAAGTCTTTTGGATTTACTAAAAGAGTATTTTTCTTCTTTGATACCTAAAATAGGTTCATCTATAGTAGCTACATCTTCATCATATAGGTCTCCATCTTGTTGCATAAGATATTCTTGCCCATTGACAATGATTTTTTTTAGAAGTTCTCCACTATTTTTTTGAAAAAATGTATTTATGTCTCCACTATCAAAAAAGTTTTGAGCTTCATAGTTTTCATAAGTATCTTGTTTATCTTGTGATATAGCGATTGTGATTGTAAATAGTATTAAAAATAAGGAATTTTTCATGATTATTTAATAAAGAATATATAAGTTAAAAATTAGTACCTAAATTATATATATTTAGATACTAAAATACTATTAATATAGACCAAATTTCCCATCTGCTCTTTTATACATAACTCTCATAAGTCCGTCATAGTCATTAAAAACTATAAATTGTCTCTTTTTTTCAGCTTTTAATGCCTCTATAGCCTCTTCAAAATCTAATGGTTTATGTAGTTCTAAATCCATAGGTACTATCTCTACTTCATCTGGTTCAAGGTCTAATACAGCTTCAGCTTCAGCCCCCATATCCTTGAATGACATTACTTTATGGTCTTTGATTTTATCAGCATATCTTCTTAGTGCCTTTTGAGCTCTATTGATTGCCTCATCTGCTGCTGTGTATACATCTTTGTCTCTTTGAGTGATGACAATTGTATTTTTGTCTTTTAGATTAATAACAAGTTCGAGTAGTACTCCATCTTTGTTTTTATTATCACCTGAGATAATAGTGTTGGTTGAGATAATAGTTAAATTGTATTTATTTAGACCATCAATTGCCTCTGAAATGTAATTTCTAATAGAATCTGATAGGTCAATATGTCTTCCCACTATATTTTTACTCATGATAAATCCTTTTATTCTTTTGTTATACTTAATGAAATTAAGTTTAATATTATAGCGAATATAGGTAAACGAAAGGTAAATCAAGACCAATTCGTTTGATAAAATTAATTTTTTATTAAAGTTTTTGAACAGTTCTTCTATGAAAGGTTATATTTCTATCTAATCCACCCAATGCCACACTCAATGCACTTGGGTCATCAAAATCTTTATAGGTTACATATACATCTATTACTATAGATAGAGCTGAATCAAAGCCTACTGGATTAGAAACATTCCATATTGGTGTAATATTTGTTCCACAGTTTGGTAGTAGTTGACTATTACCTATATATTGCATGTGTGTTTTGATAGTATATAGGTTACTAGCATCTCCAAATGTAGCGTTTATATTTTCTATACAGTTATTATTTGATACTCTATCATAATTGATAGCATATAACATAGCAAGTTCAGTATAACTTCTTGCTAATAGACTAGCCTGTTCTTTTTGATACTGTTGTGTTGTTGTTTTGACAGTTTTACTTGTTACATTCATAATCAGTGCTGTAAGTGATGCCATTATAAATATAACAAATATAGCTGTAACCATAGAGAAGCCACCTCTATGATTTGGAATAGTTTTTTTCTTGATATTTTTCATCTGATTACTACCTTGACTTTACATGAACTTATATTATTATCTGGACCTATCTGTTCTACAGCACATATTTTAAATCTCAGTGTTCCACCATTTTCAGAAAATTTGAAAACGGATAAATTTTTCATCAAAACATGTCTAGTAGCATTTAGATAACTATCTCCATTCCACGGTTGATAATTTGAGTATAGAACCAAATCAAAATGACCATCTCCATCTAGGTCTTCTGGTGCAATAGCATATGCACTCCATGCTAGTTTATATCTCTCTGTAATTATTTTAGGAACTATAGCTGGATGAGCAGTTGTTGTTGTAAATGCAAATGTTTTATTAGTATCATTTACTACAGGAAAGATGCAATCAGTATTACTTGTTGCTAATAGTTCTGGTATCATACCCATACAAAGTGGATTATACTCATCACTAGAGTTATAATAGTTCTCATTATGCATAAATAAAACAGCTGCTGAATGATTTCCATCTGATAAATCAACTCTTCCATTTGATAGATTTGAGATAATATTAGCTACATTATCTAGGTTTGAACCTGGTGTTTCAAATCCATTTTGAGAAGCAGTTTCATAATTAGCAACTCCACTCCAATTTGGAGTAGCATGAGAGGCAAAACTATCATTATCATAACCTATCCACTCTATAGTTGTATATTTTGTTCCACCTGTTTGAACATCCTCTATAGGTAGCCAATCTGTATCTGTTGCTGTACCATTTAGAAATTTGATATGGTCTTTTGATATGGTTGTACCTTGTATTCTATATGTAAGACGGTTAGCTATCTCATTTGCTACCAATTCAGTTTTTGTATTCACTTTATATATGGACTTTTGTATAATATAATTTTCATATACTTGTACAATAATTTGAGATGCTAATGATGCTACAATACCTAATATAACTAGTACAAATATCACCTCTATAAGTGAAAAAGCTTTTTTATTTTTTTTCAATACTGTTTCTCCCCTAATGAATATGTTCCTATATTACAAGAAAAAGCATTAAGTGTAATGCTTTTATTTAGCTCTGCAACATCGGTATTGTTACTAGTTAGATTTACTTTCACGAACTTAATATT
>Ga0256843_1001443_pt1 | contig 18818 bp, 15 predicted proteins | sample AlvinellametaG_FD_191572 | JGI IMG/M metagenome (GOLD analysis project Ga0256843, IMG submission 191572) | Pompeii worm associated microbial communities from hydrothermal vent at the East Pacific Rise, Pacific Ocean - Alvinella | ecosystem: Host-associated > Annelida > Integument > Unclassified ... | reverse complement strand
AAAAAATATATTTTCTAAAACTTTTGTAATCTTCTTTTTAGAATGCTTATAAAAGCTTTTCTTTGAAAGTAGATCTGTCTCTATTACCTTTATTTTTCTTCTAATTAGCTCTTCTTTTTCTCATTTCGATAAAAATAAAAAATCTCATCATTTTACAGAAATATCATTTTTAAATTTTTCTAATTCATCTTCATTTAACTTTAATTTTTTATTATTTAAAACAAAATAATCTATTTTTTTACCTAAAAATCTTTCTATTTTATTTACAAAATCAAGCTGAGTTAACCCAGTTGTTTCTCCTCACTTATTTGTTGAATTTCAAATATAAATAACTTTAGCTTTTGAATCTTTTATAGAATCTTTAACTCATCATATAATAAAATTTGAAATAATTGATGTAAACAAATCTCATGGTCAAACTACAATAAAATCAGCATTTACAATAGCTTTATGTACTTGATTATTATGTTTAGCATCGACAGAACATTCTTTTAATTCCAAATCAGCTATACCTGAATTATAATCAGCAACATTTGATATTCTATCTTGATTTTTAATAACTTCTCAATTACCTAAAACAGCTTTTATATATGCTCTTTTAGTAGTTACAGGAATAACTTCTCATCTAACATCTAAAAGATTATGCATAAAAGCAATCATTTTATCATAGTTTTTATCTAAATTATAATAAATTGAAGCCATTAAAATATTTCAAAATTTATGTCATTTTAAACTAGCTTTTAAAGGTAATTTAAACTTAAAAATATCCTTACATTTTTTATCAATATTTTCATATAAATTTCCTTTACAAAAATCAATAAATTTTATAAGCTCTTCTTTTAAATCTCATCATCTTCAAAAGAATATTAATTCTTTATTTACCTGCTTAAATAAATCTTTTATTGTAAATTCATTAATTGATTCTTCATTTAAAAAAGTATATTCAAAAACCAACTTAAAATAATCTCTATATTCAGAATCTGATAAAGAAAACAAACATCTTCTTAAGTCTCAAGGTGGTGGTAAATGTAATCATAACTCATCCTCAAAACTTTTCATAAGCATTCATGTTGTTCTTCAATCATCACTCATAGAAACAATTGAAGAAATTTCTACTTTATTTCAAAGCTCATTAAAAAGTCAATCAAGAAGATTTGATTGACCATTTCAACCTCATATTGTAGTAATATTTACCATATTATTTTAAATCTAATCATTTTAAAAATTCACTAAATTCATCCTTTAAATCATCTCTTTTTAAAGCTAGTGATACAACTGCTTTTAAAAATCAGATTTTACTTCATGTATCATATCTAGTTCATTTAATATTTACTCAATAAATATCTTTTTTCTTTCTCATTAACTCAAAAGCATCTGCAAGTCTTATCTCTCAATCTCAAGATCAAGATTCAGATTTTTCTAAATACTTAAAAATATCTGCTGTTAAAACGTATTTTCAAATAACTCAATGTCTTGATTTTGTTTCTTTAGGCTTCGGTTTTTCCAAAAACTTTTCTACCTTAAATTCATCTGTTTCACAAGAATTTGTTTCTATTATTCAATAATTTGATACTTCATCATCTGTAACATCTACAGTTGCAATTACAGGATTTCATTTCTTTTTAAATGTATCAACTAATTGACTAGCTGCAGAAACTTCATTATCTACTATATCATCACCAAATAAAACTAAAAAAGGTTCATCTCAAATAAGATTTTTTGCTCTTAATATAGCTTCTCAATCTCCTTTAGGGTAAGGTTGTCTAATATAACAAATATTAGCCATAGTATTTAATCATTTAACCTTTTTTAAATAATCAAATTTACCTGATTTATCTAATCTAGCTTCAAGTTCAGGATTTGAATCAAAATGATCTTCTATAGCTCTTTTACTTCTTCATGTAACAATAATAATATCCGTACATCAAGCAGAAATAGCCTCTTCTACAAGTAATTGCATAACAGGCTTATCTATAATAGGAAACATTTCTTTAGGAAGTGCTTTAGTTGCAGGAAGAAATCTAGTTCACATTCATGCAGCTGGAATTACACATTTAGTTATTTTTACCATTTTTTAATGTAAAAAATTAAATTTTTCTGGATCATCTAAAAATTGATCATACATATCTCATCATTCAAAAAATTCTTCTGATTCTTTTATTTTTAAATCATTATTATAATTTGTATTTTTTTCAAATCAGCTAGTTTTATAATAATAATTTCATCATTTTAACTCTTTATATTCATTGTATTCAGAATCAAAAGTATCATCTACAATATTTGCCATCACCAAAATATCTTCATCACTTGGATTTATAGTTATATGACCAAATCATTCTTTCATAACTACTTTATCTCAAACAAAAGCATCAGTAAAAATAACTTCATCCTTATTTTGTTGTAAATATATAGCACTTCATCATAATACTTCATATATCTCTTCAAATCTTTTTCAGTCTGATTTAACTGGATGATAATGCCCATATGTTTTATTTAATTCATCTCAAATTATTTCAGGTATAAGAACTGTAATATCATACCTTAATTTATTTTCTTTAAATTTATCTTCAGCATATTTACTAGTATATACTCATCTAAACATAAAATATAATCATTTTTCTTCTTCTATATCTTCGTCAGTAGAATATAATTCTTTCATATCTCAATATGTTCTAATAGCTGGATCTATTACTTTATTATCAAATTTAAGCTGATGAGTATTTTCATCAAATTCTATTTCTTTTTCTCAAATATAAAATTTCATATTTTTATAATTATTAATTAACATCAAATCTTTCAAATAATGCTTCACCTTTTTCTTTTATCATAAATACTTCTTGTTTTTCTCTTAATTCTTTTAATTTACCATTTTCCAATTCCTCCACATATCATTCTAAACCTATTTTAGAGAATAATTCTCACATTTTTTCTGGAAAAAATGAATAAAGATTTAATCATACTTGTCTTAATCATTCTGAAATAGTATAAAAAATATCTATTACCTCGTCTCTTTTTGATTCATCCTTTATTAAAGCCCAAGGTTGTTTTTCATCTACATATTTGTTTATTGCATCTAAAAATTTAAATGTTAAATCAAGTGATTCTTTTAAATTGTAACTTGAAATATTTTTATCAAAATCTGTAACATACTCTTTTAAAGAATTATTTATATCTTTATCAATATTTCATTTTAAACCATTTTCTAAACCAAGTTTAAGAGTAAGTACAACTACTCTATTTACTAGATTACCAAAATTATTAGCAAGTTTTGCATTATAAGTTAATACTGCTTGTTTTTGATCAAAGTCACCATCTTGACCTATATTAAAACTAGATAATAAATATAAAGTTAATAAATCTTTACTATATTCTTCTGAAAATTGTACTGGATCTATAGCATTTCAAAGTGATTTAGATATTTTTTGTCAATCAACAGTAAAAAATCAAGTTGTAAGTATTTGTTTTGGTAATTCATAACCTGCACTCATAAGCATAGCTGGCCAATAAATAGCATGAAATCTAATAATATCTTTACCAACTACATGTAAATCAGCTGGCCAAAAATTATATCATTTTGGAGATTTACTACATTCTTTTTGTTCCCATTCAGGAGTAGTAACAGTTACATAATTATAAAGTGCATCATACCAAACATAAGTAACTTGAGATTCATCAAAAGGTAATTTTACTCCGAATTTATTTGTTTCTCTAGAAATAGAAAAATCTTCTAATCATCTATCTACAAAAGCCTTTACTTCATTAAATCTATCAGAAGGAGTAACAAAATCTGGATTATTTTTATAAAATTCTTTTAATTTATCTTCATATTTACTAAGCTTAAAGAAGTAATTTTTTTCTTTAATAGTATCAGGAGTTTTTAAATGATCAGGACAAACTTTTATAATATTATCATTTACTTTTACTTTATCAGAAATAGGAAAAGTAACATTTTGTTCTTTATTAAGGTAAACTAAGTCTTCATCTTTTTTAAACGCTTCACATCATACACAATACATTCATTCATATTCTCCTTCGTATATATCTCAATTATCAAATGATTTTTGTAATACTTCTTGTACTAATTTATGATGTACTTTATCAGTTGTTCTAATAAAATCAGTAAAATCAATCTTTAATCAATTCCATACTTTTTTATGTTCATCTGCCATTAAATCTAAGTATTCTTCAATACTCATATTTTTTTCTTCTGCCTTTTCTACTACTTTTTGAGAATTTTCATCCACTCAAGTAGAAAACTTAGTCTTTTTTCAATTTATTTTATTATTTCTTGCAATAGTATCAGCTATAAGTGAGCTATAAGCGTGGCCAATATGAGGTATTCAGTTTGTATAATAAATTGGTGTTGTTATAAAAAAAGTGTTTTTATCTTTCATATATATTTAATATTTTATTTTAATAATTTAATCTATTAAATTTATACTGAAAATAGCTTTTTTATCAAGAAAAAAGACAAAGAAAAAGATGTGATTAAAATAATCACATCTCTATAAATTTAGACCATTCTTGAAACCTTCATTGACTTAAGTCCTATCATAAAAAGTAATGATAAAAAATATAAATCATAAAATCTAGATTCAAAGGTTTTAGTATAAGTTATGAGCATAACAAATAATAACAATAAAATTGCAAACATAAAAGTTTCAATTACTTCTTTAAATATGAATTCCTTTATATTTTCAACTTTCTTTATATCATATTCATAGATAATTGAAGAAAAGAAAGAAAGTATCATAAAAAGTGTCATTTCCTCATCACTAAACGAATCCTTTAAAAAAATATTTTTTATTAATATCATTAAAGAAATACCTACAAATAGACTAAATACAGAAATCATAGTCCTTTTAAAAGCCTCATTCATAATAATCTCCTTTTTTTTGAATGATCTATATTATATATAATTTTGTTGAATAATCAATAAAAAAGAGATAAGTAAAACTTATCTCTTTAAAAATAAAATAGATACAACTATTAATCAATATTTTTTAATTTAGCATATCTAACTTTTATTTCAATTTTGTTAATAATATCTTCAACTTTAACATTTTCTACATTTATCCCTAAGAATAAAGTATCAACTACATCTTTTTCTAAATCTATTAGAAATTTTCTATAGTCATAATTATCCATATTAGCAATATTTCCATAAACTCCATTACTTATTTTTGCTTGAATTTTTTCCTCTATTCTTTTAAGATATTTACTTAATTCATTACCAATAAGACAACTACATTTTTTGAAGTCAATATTTACTTCTAAATCAACATATTTATTAGAAAAAGATAATAAAGAATCACCTTCAACTTGATAAAGTGCATCAATTACATAATTATGTTCTACTGGAATATATCTTTCAGTAATATACTTAGTATCAAATATATGGTCAGAAGAAACATTGAAACTATTACTTTCAAGATACTGCTGATTAACGGTATCATAAACATAATCAGTTTCATATGCATAATGTCTACTAAAAATAAACAATGCAAATAAAACAAAAATAGCAGAAACAATAGTTCCAAAAATATTAGAAGACTTGATTCCCTCTAATAAATCATCTTTCTTTACAATAACTAAACTATTAATTTCTCTAACTTTTTCATCCAACGCATTAATAGCGATAAAATGAATAATTACAGCTACTATAAAAGCAAACCAAGGAAAAGAAAAGTAATCGTTAGTAATAAATGTATTTATCAACAATACTACAAATGTGATTCCATATAAAGTAAATAAAACACTAGTATTAAATATTCTTAAAAAATAAAGTTTATTTAATAACTTAGAATCTTCTTTTGAAATAGCTTCTTTTTCTGAGATAAAAAAAGAAACTAAGACTGGCTTATTGAAATCTCTATTAAAATCAACAGAAAACAAATACAAAGGATTTATCTTAATATTTTCAACTTTAAATCCTATCACTAAATCTTCAGATGGAACATATATTTTTGAAAAAGTTCTATCTAATGATTCAATCGTTATTTTTTCATCTAACTTAACTTCATAGATGTTTACCAAATCTAAATCAGGGACAGAAGTATCATTATCTTTTATAGTTACTCTACTTTTATCCTGAAGCATTACAGTACCTGAATGATAACTATTTAATACTATTGAATCATCTGGAAGTAAAAGCTCATATGAATATTCCTCTGAATTAAATGTAATAATTAACTTATCAGTATATATTACAGAAGAAAGAATTGATTTATCATCTATATTTAAGGTTTCTATAAATAAGCTCATTTTAGGTGCTAAAACAATATCATCTATAGATATGTATAAAGTTTTAACATCTACACTTTGATCAGAAGATTTCAACTCATAATAAAGTTCCCATTCTATCTCAACTAAATCGTTAGCAATAATATATTCCAATTTTTTATCGGAAAATTGTACCGAGTTTTCTTTTTGTTTTTTGTCAGTATGTTCCATAACACACCTCCTATTTTAAATTCTATACCACAGTATAGGAACTTTACCTTAAAACCTAAGGAGTTCAGCGATAAAACTATATAAAAAAAAGAATAAATGTCAATCATCTACTCTTCTTTAAATTTTTTACCACATTTCATACAATAATTAGCACATCTTAGATTTTTTTCACCACATTTTTTACATGTCTTTCATCTTCTATTTTCTAATTTTGTTTCATGATTTTTTATTGTTTCTGCAAATACCATAACCGTTATAGCAGAAGCTAATCAATATATTAAAGGTCATAAAAAAACTAACACTGAAGCAAATATTTTTCATAAATTTGTAGAAGGCACCATATCTCAAAATCATACAGTTGACATAGTAACTATTCCCCACCAAAGTGTAATAGGTATATTTTTAAACATGGTATCAACTTCATATCTTTCTGCAAAATATACAAAAAAACTACCTACAAATAATATTACTAAAAATAATATAAAAACAGCTTTATATTCTTCTTTATAATCTTTTAAAGATTTTATAAATTCATTAGTTAAAGGTATCTTTTTTAATATCCTAAGTATTCTAAAAACTCTTAACAATCTTAATATCTTTAGGAAATCTCATGCTGCAAATATTCCTAAAAAGAAAGGAATAAAAGATAATAAATCTATAATCCTCATAGGATTTGAAATAAATTCAATCTTTTTTCTAGCATTAAACAATCTATAAAAATATTCTATAGCAAAAACAATTGATATAAAAGCATCTACATAATAAAGTTCTTTATAGAAAATTTGTTCATGCTCTCAAACACTTTCAAAAATAAGAGTTACTGCGAAAAATAAAACTAAACTAAAAACAAAGTTCCTCAAAAAGATTCAGATTTTGTTATCTGAATCCAATATATTTTCATACTTTCTTTTATCGTAATAAAAAATATTTTGTATTTTTTTAAACATATTTATTTTTTTATATTACTTAATGCTTTTAATCTTTTTAATACTGTAGGATGAGAGTAATTAAAAAATTCATAAAGTGAATGAGGCCTAAGATTACTTAAATTATTTCTAGATAATTTAATCAATGCATTTTTTAATTCTTTTGGTTTATAATGAATTCATGCAAATTCATCGGCTTGATATTCATTTCTTCTTGATAATATATTTCAAACAAGTCCAAAAAAGATAGATATAGGAGTATACAATATCCCAAAAGCTACTATTCAAACCGCAAAACTTCAATCTTTTGCTCATAATGCTTGTGAAATTTCAGGCATTGATAAAGTTAAACCTAAAATATACAACATAATTCATGTTTGAATAATTCAAAAAGCTAACATTTGTAATGTATGTTTTCTTTTATAGTGACCAATTTCATGTGCAAGAACTCAAACTAATTCAGGCACAGATAAATCTTTTATTAATGTATCATATAAAACAATTCTTTTTTTAGGACCAAATCAAGAAAAATAAGCATTTGCCTTACTACTTCTTTTTGATCAATCAATAACATATATATTATCTAATTTAAATCATACTTTATTAGCAAATTTTTCTATTTCAGTTCTTAATTCTCATTCTTCAAGAGGAGTTTGTTTATTAAAAAGTGGTACAATCAAACTACTATAAAACATCATCATAAATACTGAGAAAAAAGTAACAACTCACCAAGTATATATCCAAAATCTATCTCAAGTCTCTAAATATATCCAAGTTATTAATGCAATTAAAGCTCATCAAATAATAGCAGATAACAATAATGATTTAATAGAATCCATAAAAAATAACTTTTTTGTCATTTTATTAAATCCAAACTTTTCTTCTATTACAAATGTCGAATAATACGAAAAAGGTAATCAAATAATTGTTTGAATAATAGTAATTATTCAAAAGAAATATAAAGTTTTAATTATCTCATTTGATTCAAAACTTGATATATAATCATATAAAAAACCAAAACCTCAAAAGATAAGAACTAGTAACATTATAAAAAATGAAAACATTCAAGAAATCATAGAAAAACTATTTTTTACTTTTTCATAATCCATTGATTTTTTATATTTCTTTTCATCATAAATCTCCTTTAATTCTTCAGGTAAACTAGTTGACCAATTTAATGTATTTAAATAATCTAGTGTTTTTGAAAGTATAAACTCTCCTACAAACAACCCTATAATTATATAAAATATCGTATCGTACATTTATTTTTATTATTAAATATTATATTTTTTCTATTCTAGATCATTCTCTAGAATCAACAATTTTATATCACATATCAGTCAATTCATCTCTTAATTTATCAGCTAATTCAAAATCTTTATTTTTCTTAGCATCATTTCTCATTTCTAGTTTTTTATTTACTTCTTCAGGTATTTCTTCTTCCACGTTTAATATACTAAAATCAAAAATTCAAAGAACTTGATTCATAGTTTCAAACATATCTTTAATTGAAATTATTTCTTCTAAAGATAATTCCCTATCTCTTATTGCTGTATTTGTAAATTTAGCTAAATCATGATAAACAGCCATAGCTTCAGGAATATTAAAATCATCTTCTAGTTGTGCAACATATTCTTGCATAACTTCTTGCATATAATTTCTAAAATCTCTAGAAATACCTACAACTTCTTTATCTCATGATTTAATCTCTCTATCTACTAATTTAAGTGTTTCATCTATAGATTTAATAGCATTTATATTAGCCTCTAATTTATCAAAACTAAAATCAATACTTGAAGAATATTTAGCATTTATAAATCATAATCTAATAGCTCTATATAAAACTGATTTTTCAGTGTTTTTAAATCTTTCTTCAATATCAGATAAAGTATAAAAATTACCTTCTGATTTAGCCATTTTTTTACCATCAACCATTAAATGACCAGAATGTAACCAATATCTTGCAAATTCTTTTCTAGTACATGATTCTGTTTGAGCTATTTCATTTTGATGATGAGGAAAAATAAGATCAACTCATCCCATATGAATATCTATTTGAGGACCAAAATATTTCATATTACAAGCTGAACATTCTATATGCCAACCTGGTCTTCATTTTAAAACTACTTCTTTTCAATCTATAGTAAAAGTTTCATTCCAATAATTATCTCAATCTGACTCTTTCCAAGCTTTCCAAAGTACAAAATCAGATGCAGAGTCTTTATCATATTCATCACTATCAACTCTTGCTCACTCCTTTAAACCTTTCATATCGATATTTGCTAATCTTCAATATTTTCTAAAAGTCTTAACTCAAAAATATATACTTCAATCATCTCAAAGATAAGCATTTTTTCTATTTAACATAGTTTGAATCATTCTAACCATTTCAGGTATAAGAGTAGTTACGGGTACTACATTATCAGCTTTTTCTATTCATAGTTTAGCTATATCTTCTAAAAAAGATACAGTATATTTTTCTGTAAAAGTTTTTAAATCTACTCATTCAGCTTGAGAGTCTCTTATAGTCTTATCATCTACATCTGTTAAATTCATAGTAGTTTTAACATTGTATCAAATAAATTTTAATGTTTTTACAACTACATCTTCAAAAACAAATGTTCTTAAATTTCAAATATGTGCATAGTTATATACTGTTGGACCACAATAATATATTTTTAATTCTCTTTCTGCTAAAGGCTTAAATTTTTCAATTTTTCTTGTTTTAGTATTATATAATTCCATTTTTATTTATTATTATTAGTATTTTTTTTCTTTTTTTTCTTTTTATTTGTATGAAATACAAATTCAGATGCCTTAGACGGTGTAATATAATTATGTATATTTCAATCAACTTTAATATTAGGTCATTTTTTACATTCTCACATACATAAACTTTCTTCTATTTCTAAATCATCTAAATTAAATCTTTCTTTATCATTTTTTAGTCTAGTAATGATATACTCACTAAATCTATCCTTACATGCACTTCATGTACATACTTTTATTTTCATTTTTAATTTATTAGCTATTTAATACTGAAGTATTTTAATTACTATTAAAAAATAAGCAAAAAATAAAAAAGTTAAAAAAAGATTTGATTATATATTTTTTTCTATATACTAATTTAGCAATAAGCAATGCCGGGGTAGCTCAGGGGTAGAGCAGGGCCCTGAAAAGGCCTGTGTCGGTGGTTCAAATCCGCCCCTCGGCACCATTTAAAAATTAAAAAAAGAGTAGAAATTATTTTTCTTCTCTTTTTTTGTTTTCACATAAAAAAATAGAAACCATTAATAGTTTCTATTTTTTTACAATATTTCTTTTTGGAATTCAATAATAATCAAATAAATATGAAGCTATATCTTTAAAAATATAAGCAGAAGTAGCTCAACCATATCATTGTCCTGTTCTTGGTCTTTCTAATTTAACAATAATTACAAATTTTGGATCCTCCGCAGGTCAAAATCATGCATAAGATCAGATGGTTGTTCATTGTCATTTTTCATATCTTCATTTGTATGGTATTGAACTTGTTCATGTCTTTCATGCAACTGAATATCATTCTACATTTCAATTTTTTGCAACTCAATTTGTAGCTGAATCTACTAACATATCAATAACAGTATCTGAAGTCGATTTTTTAATAACTCTTCTAACTTCTTCTTTTTTATATTTTATTACTTTTCCATCTGGAAATCTTATTTCATCAACAATTCTAGGCTTTAAATATATTCAACCATTTGCTAAAACACTATAAGCTGATGCCATTTGTATAGGAGTAACACTTACTCATAATCAATAACTACTAGTTAAAAGTTGTGCTTGAGACCACATTTCCCATGATTTTATTTTAGCAGAAACCTCTCAATATAGATCTATTCATGTTAAACTTCAAAATCAAAAATCATTTAAATATTGATGTTCTAAAACTTTTCATACTTTTTGAACAATTCTAATCATTCAAACATTACAACTATAATTTAATGCATGAGCATAACTATTATATCAAAGACATTTATCAGAAACATTTTTAATCGTAAAATTATCAATAGTAACCTCTCATTTATCCATATACATTGAATATCTCTTAATTTCTCAAGTATCAATTCAAATTGCAACAGTTATTCATTTCATGATTGAACCTGGTTCATATAAAGAAGAAATCGCATCATTTTTATAAACTTCAGCTCAAAAATCATTTTTATATTTGTACTTTACTAGTGTTACATCTCATAATTCTTCTCTAGTAGCTTTTCTTAAATAAATCTCTTTATTATCATAAAAAAACTTTTCTCCATTTTCTTTATCTTCTACAAAAACAGGATATCATAATAAATCTATTTTTGGATCTGGATACTTAGAATATCTAACTTTTTCTATCTCATATACATCACCATAATTATTTATATTATAAGTAGGATAGTTTGCCATGGCTAATACCCTACCTGTTTTAGGATCCATTACTACAACACTTCATTTATTAGCTCTAAATTTCTTTACTCAATCAGCCAATATTCATTCTACCTTTTTTTGTATATTTCTATCTATAGTTGTAATAATACTAACTCATTCTCAAACTAAATCTTCAGTATTTAAAGAAATTGGATCAATTATTCTTCATAAAATATCCTTTCTACTTACTATTTTTCAATTATTTCATTTTAAAATATTATCAAATTGTCATTCTATTCAATAGTGTCATACTCATTCACTATCTACAAATCAAATAACTTGTGAAGCAACATTATTTTCAGGGTAAAATCTATTTGGAACAGGTGTTAATATAAAAAACTTTGATATTGATTTATCAACATCTAAAATTCATTTTCTTAATGCTTGCTTTTCTTCATCAAGATAGTTTTTTAAATATTCAGAAACATGAATAGATACTTTATTTATAATAGGTATATATCTAAGATCTCTTTTTCTTAACATATATTCTAATTTTTCTTTAGTATATGGGAAAACTGTAGATAGTTTTTCTGCTGCTAATGGTAAATTTTGTATTTCTTCTGGATTAGCATAAACATAGTTTCATGTAGGATATATTCATTCAATAGCCATATTAATAACTTTTGAAATTCATTCATTATCAAGTTCATAATCTATAAAAACACTAGTAACTTTTGATGAAGCTAGTTTTTTATTCATTTTATCTAATAGTAAATCCTTAATAAATTTTTCAGAATTATTAAAGTTTTCTATTTCAAGTACTCTTAAATATTTTAATAAATTATCCTTGCATTCTTCAGAACTTTTCTTTTCACATAATTGTTTGTACACAATATCCCTCAAAAAATAAGCAAGTTTTACTTTATCTCACTTCATTTGAGGATCAATAGCAACATTATATAAATTTAAAGAAGTTCAAAGAACAGTTTCTCTATCTCAAGAAGAATATATAGTTCATCTTGTTACAGGTACTATAACTTCTCATATTTGCTGTTTATCTGCTAAATTATTATAAAACGAATAATCAAGTACAGTATAAGAAAACATTTTCCATACTATAAATAAAGAAAAAAGAATAAAAAAACTAGCAATTATATGCACTCTTGAAAAATTTTTAAAAATTTTCTTAACTTTTTTATTATTTATAATTTTTTCTATTAAATTCTTTTGTTTCATTAATTATTTTACTTAAAATATTATCTTTTTTATCTCTTCAGGTATTATATCTTGGTCATATATTTTACCAAGTTTTTTTTCTATATTATTTAAATCTTTTTCACTAAACTTAATCAGAACTTCATCCTTAAATATTTTTAATATAAATGGTAAGTTATTATTAGTATATAAATTTAAGCTTTTATACATTGAATATATTACTTCTTCTGCTTCTCATACACATTCAAATGGTTTAATTCCTGTAATTCAAAGTAATTCTCTAAATAATTGTTCTAAATCTTTTTTATTATATAAATCTTCTCAAAAAATTTCTATTACATCATTTTTATTTAAATATGGCCTTAATATTGAAAAAACAAATGCACATTTTGGACATGAATTACACCAATATTTTCATTTTCACAATTTATCAGATTTATTAATTATTTTAAAGTTATTATTACAACTAGAAAATTTAGAAAAATATTTTTTTGCATACTTAGCAAAATATTCTGCTATTTTCACTTCATACATTCCTCTAAGCAAAGAAAAATATTTTACATTAGATGAAATGTATTTTTCAGTATAGTCTTTAAAATCTTTTTCAAATTCTAAACTTTTAGAATATTGATGATTAATATTTATTCATTTCCATAATGTATTTCAAAAATTAGCTGAAATTTCATTTGATAATACTAAATATTTATAATCATATAAATATCAAACAACCTCCATTACAAACGCTATCAAACCAGTAATAGGAACATGTCAGTTATAATATCATTTTTTATTTAATTCAAATAATTGATCAGATATTTTTCTTTTTACTAATAAAATATTTCTACCTGATATTTCTGCAGTATTATTTTTTAATTCATCTTCCTTTCAAAAAACAAATAAATCAAAATTTATATTTGCTTTTTTAAATAGTTCAATAGATACAATTGAATCTTTTCATCATCAAACTGGAACTAATGATTTATCACTAGTCTCAAAATCAATTTTACTATATTCAACATTAGAATTATTTTTAAAATTAAATAATCCATCAATCGAAATATTATTGGTATATAAAAATTCTCATAATCAATTTATATAGAATTTTTTCCAAAAATTTACTTGATAATCATCTAATAATCATGATTCAACAATTAAATCATTTGTAGGAAAAGACTTATAATAACTTATTCATAAGGCAATATGTAAATGAAAAAGAATATTATTTAAAGTTTTAAAATCAAAATCTCATCTAATTTCAAATAAATCACTAGAAAAACTTATTTCCTCTACAAAAAATATCTCATCATCAAAAGAATAATGAAATTTTGCTATTTTTGATACTTGATCAAATTCAAATGATTTAAAATAAAAGTTAGAAAAATTTTTCATTTATTTTTATAGTTAATTAATTAAAATTTATTTTACTTTAAATGCCTATTTTTACAATTTTAATTTGTTATTTTAATATTTATATATATAATCCTCCTGCATTCACTGGTGTATTTTTCCGGTAATGTATATTTTAATCTATAAAAATACTTAGTTATGGCTGTTACAAAAGAAGCAAAAGCTAAAATCGTTGCTGAATTCGGAGGTAAAAAAGGAAATACTGGTTCTACAGAAGTACAAGTTGCTATCCTTACTGCTGAAATCGAAAATCTTAAAGATCATTTATTAATTCATAAAAAAGATAATCACTCTAGAAGAGGTATCTTACTTATGGTTGCTAAAAGAAGAAAATTACTTTCTTACTTAAAAAGAACTAATATTGAATCATATAATAACTTATTAGCTAAATTAAACCTTAGAAAATAATTATTATTAAAGACTATAGAAAACTCTATAGTCTTTTTTATTACAAAAAAATAGATAAAGAAATTAATCTTCTTTATCTATTTTTCATATAGTAGATGAATACAAATTTTTACCAAATTTCATTTTAACTCTTTCCACAAATCTATCAATTATTAAATAATCATAATCTTGAATAATAAGCTTTAGATTTATTTTTGTTTTTTTATTTCACATTTTATCTGATTTAATCTCATCTATATCAATTCACATAGAAAACATTATTTCACTTAATTCTTTTAATACTCAGATTTTATTTTCGAAAACAAATTCAATACTTACTAAAACATCACCTTCATTTTCTCACTCTAAATGTGCAGAAAGTAATCTTTCTTTGTTTACATCCTCAATAACATTACAATTTCTTCTATGAATAGTAATTATTCACTTATTATTTATATGTGCAACAATTTCATTAGGTAATTTTCTTCTACAACAATGTCAAAGCTTATATGGAATATTTGCCTCTCATCATATTATAAGTGGAATCTTTCATAACTTTTTATCATTTTTTATTTTTTTATCTAACTTTATATCTAATTTTTCTTTTTTTGTTGGTAAAAGATTTTTAGTCTTTAATATTCTTTTAATTATAGATGATGGATTAACACTAAAGCTTCAAATCTGTTCTAATAAATTTAATCTATCTTCCATTTTATAAGTAACCCCATCTAAAGTCTTTAATATAGATAAATCTTTATCAAAAGTACCTAATCATGCTTTTTCAAGGTATTTATTCATCATATCTTTTCATCTTTCGATATGTAAATCTCTATCCTCTTTTTTAAGATAATTTTTAATTCTATTTTTAGCTTTAACAGTTTTAACAAAACCTATCCAAAAAGGATTAGGTTTTTTATTTTTATCAATAATTACCTCAACTACATCTCAATTATGTAATTCTTTATCTAAAGGATATACGGAATTATTTACTTTTGCTAAAGTAATATGATCTCAAAGTTCAGTATGTACATAATATGCAAAATCAATAGGAGTAGATCCAGCTGGAAGATTTATAAAATCTCATTTTGGAGTAAATACAAATATTCTATCCTTAAACACATCTAATTTTAGAGATCAAACAAAGTCATTATCTCAAACATTATTAACTAATTCTTTTAATTCATTAACCCAATCAACATCAGTAGCAATTTTACTTCACTTTTCTTTATATTCAAAATGAGCAGCAACTCATAAATCTGAATACTTCTTCATTGCATAAGTCTTGATTTGAATCTCTGTTGGTTGTTTTCTCTGATTTTTAAAAAGTCACATTACATTTGTATGTAAACTTTTATATCAGTTTGGCTTAGGTAAAGCTATATAATCTTTAAATCTTTGTGGTAACGGAGTCCATGTATTATGTATTAATCACAAAGCTCTATAACAATCAGATTCATTTTCAACAATTATTCTAATTCAAAAAAGGTCATATAATTCACGAGCACTAGATAATCATTTCTTCTTTAATTTTTTATGTATTGAATAAATAGACTTAACTCTGAAATCGATTTCATAATTAGAAATTTTTCATTCAAAAAGCTTATCAACTTCCTTTATAACATTTTTTGTAAATGCTCTTATTTCAGGTTCAAGTGTTTTTAATTCTTTTTTTAATTTCTTAAATTCATCTGGTTCTAGTATCTTAAAACACTCTTTATCTAATTTATTCTTTAAATGATAAAGTCCTAATCTATCGGCAATTGGAGCATAAATATTTAATGTTTCTAAAGCTATTCTTTCTCTTTTTTCTGGCTTAGGATGAAATTTTAATGTTTGCATATTATGAAGTCTATCTGCAAGTTTTATAAATATAACTCTGAGATCGTCAGCCATAGCAATAAACATTTTTCTCAAACTTCAAATATTTCTATCTTCTCATCTATATTTTATTTTTGAAAGCTTAGAAACTCATTCACACAAAAAAGATACTTCTTCTCAAAAAACTTCCTTAATATCTTCTTCAGTTTTATCTGTATCCTCAATTACATCATGTAATAAACAAGCTTGTATTGTAAAAATATCAGGTTTAAGTGAAAGTAATATTTCAGTTGCTTCAACTGGATGCATTAAATAAGGTTCTCATGAAAGTCTATTTTGCCCCTCATGTCATTCTTTTGCATATTCATAAGCTTTTAAAATCTCATTTTTAATATATTCCGAATTAAGATTCGTCATATATTCAGAAACTTCATCTACTATTTTTAAAACTTTTTTATCTATTTTATCGTATTTATTACTCATGCTCTAATTAAAAATAATTAATAATTATATTCTAACATATTAGCTACTTTTTACAATATTTTCTTTACAAAAAAGAGTAAAAGATTAATATAAAGACATATTATATTAAATAACTTATTTGTGCATGCAAAATACAAAAAATAAAGCATTTACACTAGTTGAACTACTAGTTGTTATTACTATTTTAGCAATTATATCGGTAGTAGCATATCAAAATTTTTGAGGAGCTGTTGATAAAGCAGTATCTTGAAGAAAGATTTCCGATGTTTCAACTATTGAAGTATCATTACAACAATATAAAGTAGACAAAAACACTTATCCAGCAGTATGAACTGGATCAGCTACAAGCTCAACAAATATGTGGGGATATGATAGTTCTGTAAACGCTAAGCCTTCAAATACTATAGATATTACTCTAGACTGAGCTGAGATTAAAAGTATAGATTGAGCTGATGGTGGATGAAAAATTATGAATACAAAAGCTACACCTCAACAAATTTGAGCTAAATGAACTATTTCACAAAAAGAATTAACTAAAAGATATTTAAGTAAAGATTTATACGATCCTCAAGTTTGAGATTTAAAAGAAAATACAAATAATAAAAAATTAATTGAACTTTGAATTTGAAGATATGTTTATGCAGTTTACAAAAAACCAACTGCAACTGACTGGTGAACAAATAACAAAAATGGTACATATTATAATATAGCATATACAATTAAAAAAGATTGAAGTGATACTTATATTACAAAAATAGTATGAGATTATGATAATGACTCATGTTTTGAAGCTTCAGATACATGTCCTGAAACTTTAATTTGAGATGGTACTACATATTTAGTAGATGGGCAAGAACAAGGTAAAGATGCAGATTGAAATGATTTAGCAAATTTTTGATCTACTCAATCTAATCAATGAATACCATATCCTGTAGCTGATTTCGAATAAAAAAACTAAGCAATGCTTAGTTTTTTTTTATTATACTTATAAAATTTTTATTAGTATCAAATAATCTATTTTCTATGATATCAAATCAAGTCTCATTAAATAAATATTCTAATTCATCTAAACTAAATCAATGATAATACCTAGGATATTCTCAAAAATATATTTTATAATCTAAACCCCCATATTCATTTAAAGAATTTTCAATAATATCCTTACTATATTTTTCTTTATTTAAATCACTATCAAGTGCCCAATTTGTCATAAAAATAATTCAATTATCTTTCAATAACGATTTAGCTTTTTTTAATACATTTATTCTATCACTTATATTATCTAAATGATGAAATGATGCTATAAAAAAAATATAATCAAATTTCCTTCATTCTAATTTATTAATATCAATCATATTAATATTTCTAAATTCTTTTTCTGAAAAATTATCTTTAGCATTTTTTAACATTTCAGAGGATAAATCAAGTCAAAGATAATCTATTTTATTAATATCAAAACTATTAGAAAATTGTTCTAATAATCTTCAACTTCAGCATCAAATATCTAAAAATGATTTTCATTTAAAATTAGTTAAATAAGAAGAAATAAAATAATCTATTTCTTCCCATTTCATCTTTTTTCTAGAATTAGAAAATCATTTAGCAATTTTATTATAATCTACTATCATTATTTACATCTTATTTGGCATTTCTATACCTAAAATATTAAAACTATCTTTTAATGTATTTCAAAATAACTCTACTAATCTCAATCTATTTATTTTTTTAGATTCGTTA
>Ga0256843_1001441_pt1 | contig 18829 bp, 15 predicted proteins | sample AlvinellametaG_FD_191572 | JGI IMG/M metagenome (GOLD analysis project Ga0256843, IMG submission 191572) | Pompeii worm associated microbial communities from hydrothermal vent at the East Pacific Rise, Pacific Ocean - Alvinella | ecosystem: Host-associated > Annelida > Integument > Unclassified ... | reverse complement strand
TACAAATAAATCATCACCCACAAGCTGTATCTTGTCTCCAAGCACTTCAGTCAATTCTTTCCATCCTGCCCAGTCATCTTCACCCAGTCCATCTTCTATAGAAACGATAGGATACTTTTCACACATATCAGCATAATATGCAATAAGTTCAGAACTTGTCAGCTCTCTATCTTCTGACTTCAATACATACTTTCCGTCATCATTCATAATTTCAGACGCTGCAACATCAAGTGCGATGGCAATTTGTTCACCTGCTTTATATCCAGCTTTTTCAATCGCTTGGATAATCACTTGAATAGGCTCTTCGTTAGACTTTAGGTTTGGAGCAAATCCACCCTCATCACCAACAGCTGTACTCTCACCCATCTCATCAATAATTTTTTTAAGATTATGATATACCTCTGCACAGGCTCTAAGCCCTTCTGAAAATCTATCAAAGCCTATAGGCATAACCATATACTCTTGAAAGTCTACAGAGTTGTTTGCATGTTCTCCACCATTAATGATATTAAGCATTGGTACGGGCATTACTACGGCATTGGCACCACCAAGGTAACGATAAAGTGGCATTTTCATACTTTTTGCTGCCGCACGTGCCACTGCCATAGATACACCAAGAACAGCATTTGCTCCAAGATTACCATAGTTCTCTGTACCATCTGTTTCTTTCATGGTAAGGTCAATCTCAGCTTGATTAAATGGGCTAAGTCCTACAAGGGCATCATAGATAGCACCATTTACATTTTCACAAGCTTTAAGTACACCTTTACCCATGTAACGTGTACCTCCGTCACGGAGTTCAAGCGCTTCTCTTTTCCCTGTACTTGCACCACTTGGTACGATGGCATTTTCTACTGTACCATCACTCAAACTTACTGTCACTTTGACTGTTGGGTTTCCCCTAGAGTCCATTACTTCTGTTGCTACGATTTCGTCAATAAAAATCATTTATATCCCTTACGTTATAGTTAATGCTATTATTTTAGCTAAATATTGCTGATAGCTATGATAAAGCTTATATGAACATATGTTCATTTTTGTATCAGATTCCCTATTTGTGGGCTTTAAGCGAAAAATAAATTTTTAATATTTACAAATATCTATTTTCTATTTTATGCATTTTTTTAGCCTTTATATCCCCGTTTTATTCACCCATATGAGGTTGTACTGGTACCATTGTCTTTAAATACTGCTTGATATAAGCCGGTGTTGTTGCATGTTCTTTATACCCACTTTTACGTAAATCATAATAAACAAACGGCAAATAATGTTCTCTTGTTACGACCACTTTTGTTTTATCTTTTTGTGCCCAATCAAACATTGTTTTGGCACCCTTCTTACCTACATGAATACAACCATGAGACATTGCATTATCATTACCCATATGTACGGCATGTCCTCGATGCGTAAACCATAAGGAGAAATCCATGTTATTAATACCTTTCGGGTCAGGGTGTGCTTTAGACATATAAAAACGTTCTTTACGCCAAATGGTAAATATACCTGATGGTGTTTCATGCCCTTTAGCTCCAGAAGAGATAACAGCTGCCCACCAAACAACACCGTCTCTATCTACCGCATACGCTATGCCGTCTGCACCTTTTTCTCTAAGAGAAGTAACAATAAAGTCTTGTCCAGACAAATCGACTATTTTTTCTTTTCCATCATCTCCTAAAACAGCAAACTTTGTTTTACTCAGAGGAAAGACTTTACTTTTTGTGTCTTCTGCTTGAATGAGCCCAGTACTTAATACCAAACACGCCATCATTACCAAAATTTTATGCATACTACATTCCTTATTTTTAACTCATTAATTATATTATTTTCTACACAATTTATCATTAAACAATCTATGTTTTGTTATACTTTTTCATCACAACTTTGAGGAAATACTATGACAAAATCACCACTATTCTTACTCACACTATCTACTCTTATTTTTGCGGCATGTACAAGTTCACATGTACCCATGGTAGCAAAGAGTCCTATGTACAAACTGGGACAGACAGATGGTTGTACCACAGCTACGGGAGCCTATACAAAAAACAGTGAAAACTTTAGAAATAACGTAGATTACCAAGAAGGATGGTTTGCAGGAAGAAAAAACTGTAACCCCATCAATGATGCAAAATAACCAGAAGTAAAAGCTTACTTCTGATTATGTAAAAAATACCTTTTAATAAGGTGCTGCTACAGCTTTGTAGACTAATGTATCACCTTGATAAAAAGGTTGAAAATAGGAATTATCACATCTTCTATACGAGATACCATTTACAACCACGGTAGTACATGTTGATGGCATTGTAGCAGAAGCAATAATAGACCCAATAGCCACAGCCGTTGTAAATGCTAAAATCGGGTGTCCATGATAGTGTCCATACCCTCCATGATGATACCCACCATGGTATCCTCCTCCATAATGATTGACATTCACATTATGATTTACATTTCTATTGACATTGCGGTTCACATTCCTATTAATATTACGATTCCCACCTCTATTGAGATTACGGTTACCTGCAGGTCTTGCTCTTCCTCCTCTTCGTGCTTCAGCTTGCTGAAATAATGAGACATTCACACTTGTTTGATTTCCTATTTTCTCTACGTGTACAGAAGGAGAAAGAAATCCAGCCATCACTGCGAGTATTGAAAATTTTACTAAAAATATATTTTTTCTTTTCATCTTTTATCCTTTTACTTTGCACTCTCTACAGATATCTTTGTTACACCTTTGGGTGCTTTAAAGACAAAATCACTCTCTTTGATACTCGCACTATCTTTCCATGTAATCGATGTATCTATCCTAAAAGTATTTTGATTATTTACTTCGATGACTGCATATGCTTTTATAAGTGGTTGATTGCCTCTTGTTACCCATACATGTATCGTTTTATTTTTCTTTCCAAAAGCTACATAATCACAAGGTACACCTCCTACATCTTTCACACCAAAGTATTTACTTTTTGAGAACTTCGCACGTTTTGGCATATCACTATAAAGGAGTGAAGTAAGTGGAGCATTGATACCATATTTATTGATAATAAAATCCAAAGCACCATCAATCGTTTTTGGTGTTTTTAACTGTCCGTAAAATCCTATATCATGGTCGACCATGGTAAAGAGCCCATTGTTGAAGTAGAAAGTTCTATCTTTAGTATCACCTTTTACATCTACCCGTAGTTTCACTGGCCTTTCAAGCTTCACAGAAACAACATGTCTAAAACGTTCTTCTTCACCATCTTCTAATGTATATTTATCATAAATAACTGCATCAAACGCATACTTATTTAAACTCCCCAGATAATCGAATGCCTTAAAGACTATCTCTTTTGCTATAGGCTCAGATGCACTTACATTTGCCCCTCCTAAAAAAGACACTAGCCCTAAAATATAGAGTAGTTTTTTAACTAATTTCATTTGCCTATCCTTTCAATGATGTATATTTTTTATCCTTACTTTATAAGAAAATACCTCTACTTATTAAAGTATTAATAACCATTCTACCATAATAATAGACAACAAGGATATCCGATAAGCGTAATTGGGAAAATTAAAAATTTAAGAATACGTTGATGATTAGTAAGAAGTATTATTAGTCCTTACAACTACTCTACTTCCTCTTGCCTCTCAACACAATGTACCTGCATGCCATCTATAACAGGCCTAGCCATTTTTAAAGTGACAGAAGGATTCTCTCCAAAAAGTTCTTTATAATACTTAGAAAATCGTCCCATATGAGAAAAACCCCATTTGCGTGCTATCTTTGATACAGATATTTGATCAGTACTGCCTTGTATCAATTCATGATGCACAAGATTAAGTTTTAATATTCGCATATATTGATTTGGGGTCAAATTAAACAGTGCTTTAAAACTATTTTGAAGACTTTTTTCACTAATATGATAATGCTTAGCCAACTCCGAGACACTCTTCGTATGATCCATATGCTTAAAGAAGTCTCTCTTTATTTCTAATGCAATCAACTCCGACTTACTAAAATGAGGTATTTGCACTTCTTGTATATCAAGTATTTGAAGCATACACTCGGTGATGTGTTGTTCAATTTTCTCAGAGTTATGTTCATTAATACACGTTACCTGTGCATACTCATCAATAATCCCTTTTAGTAACATACCCATCTTTTGATTATCATCTAAGACATAATTATCTACTATCTTTCTCAATTTTTTTAAAAGCAAAGGGTCTGCATTCTCATTAAGTGATATATCAATCATCTCTACCCTATCTGAACAGACCAAATTATATACTTTTGTATCATCTGTCACTGCTATCATGCCTGTTTCTAGTTTCATCTGGTCAATACATGCCTTTTGATGAATATTTTGCATCAGGGAAAAAGTAATGCAACCCTCGGGAGAAACAAAATCAAACATTACGCCACCGGACATATGTGTATAAGATATTTGCATAGAGGGAAGCTTTAAAATTTTATAAACTCCTTCTGAAAAATTTGGTTTCAACTGATAGGTACAAAAGAGTGTCCAGTCTACAGCAGAAGTCGCCATATCTACATAGTTGTTAAACTCTTTTTTTAAAGTCTCTCCATGCTTAAGCGCAAGGGTCTCTACATTTTTATTGCTTCTCATACGTCAATTATAGTATATTTTTCGCTTTTGGGATAGTTTTTCACTTGTAATTACAGTAGGTGAATATAGCTTGATACAAAAAAGGACTACTTGCCACACACATGGGTATCATACCAAGGGGAGTTAAAAGCAGATATGTTCCAATTTAATTTGAACTATTTTTGATAAGCGTAGCAAGCCTGTGCTTCATCCCAATGTACGGGCGTTGCGTTTAGCTTTCTGTCCTCTACTTCATAAACCCAAAATCCTTCATGCCCTTCCATAGTAGCAGAGCCGGCACAATAAATATCAGCAGATAAACCTTCTACTTTTACCTGATACGTCTTATGAATATGCCCACAAAGTATGGCACCTCTCCTCATAGCTTTACACTTTTCTAAAAACACATCTGCATTGATGAGCCCATGGAGTTTTCTGTCAGGATTTCCATTTTCTAAACGAGGGGCATAATGGGTAATGACAAAGACATAACGTTCTTTTACACGCGAATCTTGAAGTATCTCATCCAAAGTATCTAACTGTACTTGCGGGATATAGCCGTTAGAACGCCATGGCCAAGGGTTAGGACGAGAGGAGTTAAGCGCAACAACAGCAACATCATCACCGACTAAACGTATCAAGGGCCAGTGACCCCCTCTACAATACTCGGGTAAATCATTTTGTAGCACAGAACAAAACTGCTCAGAAAAACGATAATGACTGTTTGCCTCATGCACATAAATATCATGATTACCAGGGACAGTGACATACCTTTGTGGTGGCTTCATGAGAGGAGAAACCAATTCCTTTGCAAGTTTTAACTCACTCTCTAACCCAAGAGCAGTGTAATCCCCCGTATGGATAACTAAGTCAATGTTATTCTCTTCTTTAAATCGTATAAGTGCTGCTATTTTCTTTTCAGCATCATCGAAATATTTGGCACGCCCACGTACAAGGTTTATCGCACCTATAGCGCGTTTTGAAAACCATTTTTTCCATGCCATATGGCGGACTTGTACGCCTACATGTATGTCTGAAAAGTGTAAAATACGTAACGTTTTTTTTACTTTAGACAAGGGCTATCTTCAGGTATCACAAGGTCAATGGCCAAAGGGAGTACCTCAAATCGTATATGTTGATTACTGTACGGTTCTCCATCAAGGTTTATAGGCATAGCATTTGTTGAATGACTCTCTAACCAAGGTGTTTGTATATATTTTATAAAGGTACCAGATACAGAAGGATTTTTGATTTCATTTAACACTTGAGGGATATCTATCAGTGTAAACTTTGAGATGCTAATGACATCTAGCAATCCATCATTAATATGTGCATAAGGTGCTAGCACTTGTCCACCACCTGCTTGTCTACCATTACAAATGGCACCGACAAGGATATCTAGATTGTCAAAACTATGTTCTGGTGTTGCAATTGTACTTCTGTAGGGTACAAAATCCATAGCTTTCAGTACACCCGTAAGTGTATAGGCACCTCCTCCTAAAAAGTGTTTTAACTCTTCAGGTGTTTCAGCTGTTACTTTTGCACCAAATCCTGCAGTTGCGATATTCATAAAGTGCCGTTCATTTGCTTTAACAATATCTACTGGGATTGTAGAACCTGATACAGCAAAACGTAGGGCAGCTAAACTCTCTAATGGTATACGACAAGCTGTAGCAAAGTCATTGGCAGTTCCTAAAGGTAAAATGGCAAGTTCTGGTCTTTTTTCTCGGGGAAGTTTTGCCATAGCATTTACAATCTCATTAATGGATCCATCCCCACCCCCTATAATAATACGTCTAATACCATCAGATAATGCTTCATGCATGAAACGTTCGACATCTCCATATTCATAGGTTACTCGTACCTGTATACCGTCTACTTCTTGACGTAAAGTGGATATCACATTACGTACGGCAGGTAAACACGCTTTTTTCCCATTGAGAATAATCATTACCATAAGATACTTCCTTCTTTTGTTTGTAGGTTCACTTCTATATGTTGCAGGTAACTAATCCTGATAACACTAAATATACTAAACGATACTATAGCACTTTTATAGCCTAAAGTCTATTTTCGCGCTAGGTGTTTTTATCATACAAAATGAGTTTAACAAAAGTGACCCAAAATAGCCCAAGTGCAAGTCCTGCGAGAACATCACTCATCCAGTGTACATTCAAATAGACACGAGTAAAAGCAATAAACAGTGGCCAAACGATACATACCATAAGCAGTATATTTTTACTCAACATTGAAGTAGATTTTGGCGAAAAGATAAAATAAACAAGTAATGCTGTCGTCATAGACAAAGTGGCATGTCCAGAAGGAAATGAATAATTAATAACCTCTATAAGTTCTGAATGAGGACGCATACGTGCGACCCATTGTTTTAACCCAGCAAATAAAATAAGTGATCCAAGGAGAGAAAAAAGGTAAAATCGACATGCATCATACCATTTTTTATACGTTAGAAAAATAATGACAATAATGCCCATAAGGATATTACCTACAACACCATTGAGATTTGTTATAAAGATGATAACTTGGGTCAACGTAGGGGTATGAAGCGTTGATATCTGTTGGTTTACCCAAGTATCTATCTGTATCAGGAATCCATCTATCCTCACATTATAAAGGATGCCCACAAAGAGTATAAGTGCTAAAATATTAAGTGCAAATAAACGCTTTCTATGTGAATCATACTTGTTTCGTTTTAGATACATTCATTTCCTTTACATAAATAAACTAAGTTCTATAAGAACTATACATATTTTATAACGTCAAATATCCTTGATTATAGTAAAATTATCTTGTTATACCCACTATCATTTACGTTTTTAGGATATACAAAGTACTGATTATCTGCTAAACTATCATAATACCTATACTTAAGGAAACTCCCAATGAAAATGATTTTAAAAACACTTTCTCTTGTAGCACTACTTCTTCCAGTAGTGACATTCGCTGAAAAAAGTGCCGAAGCCCTTGCAAAAGCAGCACAGAATCCTATTGCAAATATGATTTCTCTCCCTTTACAGAATAACACGAACCTCAACATAGGCCCAAATGATGAAACACAAAATATTTTAAATGTACAACCCGTATGGCCATTTGAACTAAATGAAGACTGGAATGTGATTACAAGAACTATCATACCTGTAACTTCACAACCAGATATCTTTACTCCTGCAAATGATGGACGTATCAACGGTATAGGTGATGTAAGTTTTTCTGCTTTTATCTCACCAAAGGTGAGCGACATTACTTGGGGTGTTGGTCCTATATTCTTGCTCCCTACTGCGTCAAATGATGCACTGGGTTCTGACAAATGGGCAGCAGGCATCTCTGCTGTAGCCCTTGCTATGCCAGGGAAATGGGTTGTTGGTGGTCTCATCTCAAATATTTGGTCATTTGCAGGTTCTGGAACAGCCGATATCAACCTCTTTACTTTACAACCTTTTATCAACTACAACTTTGAAGGTGGATGGTACGCAACAACTGCTCCTATCATCACAGCAAACTGGGAAGCCGATACTGACCATCGATGGACAGTACCTCTAGGTGGTGGTGTGGGTAAAATCTTTAAAATTGGACAACAACCTATCAATGCGCAACTCAGTCTATACAATAATGTAGTAACCCCTGATGATTTTGGCGCACAGTGGCAAGTAAGAGCACAAATACAGTTTTTATTTCCTAAATAGAAATCACATCTAAAGAACAATATATGATAAAATTACTTATTGACAAATCATCAGTATCAACTTTAAATGTTAAACAATATTGTAGAGGGAAAATTTGCTTCATTCCTGTCTAGAATGAAGAGGGATGAAATATGATTTTAGGACTCTACCAACCAACACAAGGGTATCTTGATGCTAAAAGGAAAAGACTAGAACTTGTGGAAGTGAAATAATTTTATTTCGTTTTAGAATAAATCAACTGCTTATACTATGCTATGATATACTCTCTATTCCAAGGAGTTCATAGTATGACATTACAAAAAATTTCTACAAGTATGTTACTTTTGGCAAGTACCTTACTATATGCCACAGAAACCACGGTACTCAAACCTAAACTCATTTTACAAATCACTATTGATCAACTTCGTGGAGACTTACCCGATAAATATATGAAAAACATGGGAGAGGGTGGTTTTCGTTGGTTAAAGTCAAGTGGTATTTGGTATAAAAATGCACACTATACATACTCAAACACTGAAACCGTAGTAGGACATACCACACTTGCTACAGGGACTATTCCAGCTATACATGGTATGGTATCAAATGTCTGGTATGACAGAAAGAAAAAACGATTGGTTTATAACATAGAAGACAAGCATTACCACATACTCTCTAAAAATGCAGACATCGACGACAGCACAGAAGTAGACAGTTCTCAAGCCCTAGCTGGTACAGATGGACGTTCTCCTGCAAATATCATGGTAAGTACCTTTTCTGATGAACTCTCTTTATTTACCAATGAAAAGTCTAAAATATTTGGCGTATCAGTCAAAGACAGAGGAGCTGTAACACTTGCAGGACACAATGGTAAAGCCTTTTGGTTTTCTAAGACCAGTGGTGAGTTTATCACCTCCTCATATTACTATGATAAGTACCCATCATGGGTAAAAAAGTTTAATGACCAACATCTTGCAGAGCGTTATCTAAATAAATCATGGACACTCATGTATGATAAAACTAAGTATATGTTTTGCAACTCCGATGACAATCCTTGGGAAGAAGACTATGCACATTTTGGACGTGTATTTCCTCATGTTTACGGTGGCAAAGACAATAAATACTTTAACAATTTTCTTACTTTCTCTCCTGCAGGAGATGAACTCACCCTTGACTTTGCTAAAGCCATCATAGACAACGAAAAAATGGGACAACATGATGTCACAGACTATCTTGCTATCAGTTTCTCATCTACAGACTATGTAGGGCATATCTTTGGGCCTTCTAGCCTTGAAGCAGAAGACAATATGTTACGTCTCGATAAAACCTTAGCCTCTTTATTTAAGTATATCGATAAAAAAGTGGGACTGGACAACACCCTCATCGTTCTAAGTGCAGACCATGGTGCACCAGAAGCTCCAGGGTACTTGAAAAAACTTGGCATAGCAGCCAAATGGGTAGCACCTTTGAAATGGAACAAAAAGCCATCACTAAAAAGACTTGAAAAGAAGTTTGGGGTAGGACAAAAACTGATTGAGGCATTCTTCCCACCATACCTTTATCTCAATCATACACTGATTAAAGAAAAAGGACTCAATCTTGCAGAGGTTCAAAAAGATGTAGCAAAAGAGATCATGGATATCGATGGTATTGCACTCACTATCACAAGTACAGAGATGCGTAACAACACCTTACCCAACACCTATCTTTACAATGCTGCACTGAAGAATTTCAATGCTAAACGTTCAGGCGATATACTCATACTTTTTGAGCCACACTGTTTTGCAAATGACATGGATGGTGGTGCTATTATGGCAAGTAACCATGGAGGTCCTTGGAGTTATGACACATTTGTACCTGTTATATTTGCAGGGTATCATCTCGAAGGAAAACAGGTTTTCAGAGCCATTAAACCTAATGACATTGCACCAACACTCTCTGCCATTATAGATGCAAAATCACCTTCAGGTGCAAACGGAGACATTTTACAAGAGGTACTAAAGCATTAACCGCTTTAGGTGCCTAACTACTCTAAAAAAAGTGCTTCCTCCCTACTAGGTATATGACAATGCTCCATCGTCCCAAATATCTTGTAACGATATTTTGCTACAATATCATACAACGTATCTCGTACAACCCTGGGGATAAGATAGAAGATGTTACTCAATATCCATATTCCATCTAAACTACGTACTATTTTTAAGACCGCGGTAGATTTATAGTATATTTTACCCTCATCATAAAAGATAATACTGTCAATACCCTCTTCTATATTTAACTGTTTTATAAACTCTCCTTGTATTGTGGTGTATCTAAAAATTTTCTTTGTATCCCATTTTATGAGTAGTTGTACCATGCTATTACACAAAAGACAAACCTCATCAAAAACAATCACTTTATTGTTCATCTTTCCCCTCTTTACTTGGTGGCATCGGAACAAAATACCCTATGAGTAAGAGTAAAGTACCTACCACCATAAAAGAAATAATTCGCTCAATCGTGCCTGAGTTTGCGAGTTCCACGAAAAAGAGCTTGAGTACCACGACGATGAGCAAGCCAAAACCTGCCAGCCAAAGCACTCTATGGGCATAACGCTTAGAGAGTACCATCAACACAATAGCGATAAGACTCCATAAGAGTGACAATCCTGTTTGGAAATAGTTACTCTGCCATAAGGCATGTAAACTATATGCCACATCTTGCGTATGATGCACCACTCTTGCAAAAATAACCGTAATTAACAAAAAGCCGATAATAGCTAATATGATATAGTGAGACTTACGCCCATCTTCAGACAATACATTTTTATTACGGTAGCCCCAGTAAGCCATTACCGAAAGTACCCCTATCTGCATCATATCTAACAAATTAAACAGAGGAATGTATGTACCTACAGATGCTAATCCAAAGGCACGCAGTTGCCATAAGCCAAGGGCTATGAGTAAGCCTCCCACACCTAACATCTGATAAATTTCTCTTTGCTCTTCCATCCAACCTCTATAAGTTTTAGGAAGTAGAAGTCCAATAGATACCACAAAAGGCACAACCGCCATAGAGAGAAGTGAATACGTCCCAAGATGATAGAGTTTGCCCACATGGTAATGTAACTCCAAACTACCTAAAAAGACAAAGAACCAAAGCCCTGTAATGTGTAAACTTTTTCTCCATACCCACGCTTTGCGGTATATATAAAGCAACACAAAATGCAAGAGTAAAAATGCCCCATAGAGTACAGCCCCCATGTCAGCAAACGGATGCCTCATAAAGAGACTGCTATTTGCCTCTATGAAGAAAATAGCCATACCAAAAAAGAGTGTACCCTGTAGTACATTGGTAAGCAATGCCCATTTTATTTTCATATTGACAATGAGAAGAGCCACTACACCCAAGATAAACGTAAGCAGACTATCTTGTCCTGCAATGAAGTGATGCAAATACGATACAACATCTACCGTTGAGACAAACCACAACACAAGCCCAAAGGTTAAAAATATCTTCGCAATATAACTATCGATGATAGGTAATACTTTTTTGTGTGTATCTAACAAATATGCCGATACAAGTGTTGCAATGGTGATAATAATATAACCCAAATACTCTGCCATACTTAATCCATACACCCCTACAGACTCAGGATACACAAAGAGAGAAACAAAAAGTAAAAGCTCTCCAAAATAACGGGTGAGCATACGGTTTTGTTTTAATGCTATCCATATCACCCCTGCACTCTCTAACGACCATAGTGCCGCAGATACATCTGCATCGAAAATGTATGGTATGGCTATGGTAAAAAACACTACTGCCAAAGCTAAAAAAGAGTGTGCTAAAAGCAAGGTGCGCTCTTTATTTTTAAGCCAAGCCCAAAGCCCTGCATAGAGTACACCCAGTGCCACCGCACTGTAGGCTTCTCCATATTCAAATACAGAGACTAAATTGACCTGCAAAGGAAAGGCTATCACAGGTAGACCAAATACCAAGGTACCATCTACAAGGTTTTTAGGCTCATAAGGGTGCTTGATAGTAAACAAAATAGAGATACTCAAATACATCAAAAAATAGAGTATCAAAAACGGTTCAGTCGTGCCAAATAGCCCTGATTTGTAACGTAACACACCCCACGCTGTAGCAATAACAAAAGTAAAAAGAAACCCTACCACATTCAACACACGCCAAGAACGAAACCATGATACTATAAACAGACCAAGATTTAAGAAGGCATAATAGCTAAACAACGTCACATGAGATCCGTCACCACTAGAAGTCAAGATAGGCACTAAAAAACCGCCTACTGTGGCAAAAAGTGCTAACGATAATGAATTTTCTATGACAGCAAGTACGGAACCTAACACCACCACGCCTAGCATCAAGAAAAATGCCATCTCTAAAGAGAGCAGTCCATAAAACTTCGATGCCCCATAGATGACTAGGTACAGCATCGCCACACCTAGCCCTTGGAGTATCTGCCCATAAGCGCCCTCTTTGTCTCTAAGTTTCCACCCTGTAACGATGAGTGCCGCCGCAGCCAACCCAATGCCCCACAAACGCATCTCTATACTGATGATGCTATGTTCTGCCACATACTTCACTAAAAAAGCAAGCCCAAAAAAGAGTATCACCCCACCTATACGTACAAGCAGGTTACCTCCGGTAAAGTAGTTCGTAAGCATCTCCATAAGCCTTGACGGCTCTGTATGCACATGCTCCTCTTTAGGAGATACAACCCTTGTTGTCACTTTAGGTGAAGCATGTTCGGTTTTAAGCTGAGTGACCGCACTCACATACTCTACTTCCTCTTCCTTTTCACTCTCTACCTCAACAGGTTCTTGTTTTATAGTTGTTGTTTGCTTCTCAGTCACTATAGGTTTAGGTACAGCTTGTCTGTTTTTATCAAGTAGTCTTGAAACTATCTTTTCTAAATGTTTAATTTTACTTTGTAAAGTAAAAACCCAAAAGGCTAAGATGATGAATAGTAGTGCTTCGGTGTTCATTTTTTGCTCCTTAAGTATGTATCAAAAAAGTTCAAAACTCTTCTCTTATACTCTTCTGGTATATAGGTATCAAAGTCAACATGATTCGCACCTTTTACAATCCACAACTCTTTAGGATGGTTTGCCTTTTCATAAAGTGCTTCTGTCTCTTCTTTGGTAGTTCGTATATCCTTGTCACCACCTATAATCAAAAGTTTAGCTTTTGCCTCTGCAATATGTGAAATTGGTTGTAATTGACTAGGATGAATACCCAATTGTATTTTAAGTTGCATTCTTAAAATAGGTAGTAAGTAGGTAGCCCACGACCCCAATTTTACTTCTAACCTATTTTTAATAGCATCTTCAATAGAAGGATAGACACTCTCCAACACCATTGCATCTGCTTCATTTTTCACATTTCCCAAAAGTGCTGATGCCCCACCAAGAGAGACCCCAATGACACCAAGTTTACCTCCATTTACACGCTGCTTCAAATAATGCAAACCTGCTTCTGCATCTAATGACTCTAAATGACCAAAAGTAATCTTCTCTCCTATACTCTCTCCATGTCCTTGAAAATCAAAGAGCAACACTGAGTAACCCTCTTCATGTAATATCTTTGCACGATTTAACATCTGCAATCTATTTGAACGAATCCCATGCATAAGTAAAATACCCGCTTTGCCTTCATCTCCTACTATATACCAACCTTTAAGTGTTGCACCACTTTTACTGACAAATGAAACATTTTCCAAGACTAAGTGTGTTTGAGGTTTGACGACCTCTGTCTGCTTAGTGCGTGAGAGGTAAAGACCTACAAGATACAACATGACTAATCCAAGTAAAAGAAGTATGGTTATTTTTTTAATCCAAATCATAATTTTACCTTTTATTGTGAAAATTTAATACCCATATTATAGGTACTAAAAGGAATAATTCTCTCTTCTTCTATCATAAAATTACACTCTCTTTTAATGTTTATCGCATCAAAATTCACGATGTCTGAAAACTCAGAAATAACCAATCTATACACATTCTCATACCCCATATCTTCTGGGGTTAAAAAGCTAGGCCAACAGCAAAAAAGTTTCTTTTTTACTTTATCTTTTAAGATACCTGTCCCCATAGCCGTATCAAGACTTACGGTATCTATAACACTTTTTACAAATGCCTTGTCTTTTTCAAAAATTACCGTACCCTTATGCTCGGTTATCAACGACTTAGGCAGTTGTCCTGTTACTGGGAACAGGTCAGCAAAACCTTTTCCTTTCTCATCTTTTTTCATCATTTTTGCCGCATAGCCTACGCCGATTTTATGCGGGTCACAAGGCAAGGGAATCATATCTTCTTTTGTAAAAGGATTATTACTATCATCAATAATAATTTGTCGTATCTCCGAAAGTGTAATACGAAAATCACCACTAGCTTCTACACGTCCTGCCTCTTCTACAGGCTGAAACACTATGCCTCTGACACATCTATAGGTTCGTGAAAAGCGTATGACTTCTGGTATCTCATGCTCGTTAAGCTCTTTTTTTACTACCATAACCAATGTTGTAGAAATATTATATTTTTCTAACATGGCTAATGCTTTTAAACGTACCTTTGACATATCTTGCGCACGAATGTCTTTAAGCACTGAAGGCGTAAGAGAATCAAACTGTAAATAGACCTCAAACCCACCGCCCAAAGCCTTAAGCTCTTTGACAAAAGATTCATCTTCGGCAATTTTAATGCCGTTTGTATTAAGCATCAGGTGTCTTACAGGTGACGCTTTAAGGTATTGCAATATTTTTACTATTTCAGGGTGTGTGGTAGGCTCACCGCCTGTTACTTGAATGAGGTCAGGTTCACTCTCTGTTTCAAGGAGTGTAGAGAGCATCTTCTCTATACTTTGCATACTTCTATGGTTACCAAGCCCAGGCTCTGCTGCATAGTAGCAGATATGACACTTCATATTACACTCATCAGTAATGTTAAAGAGTGCCAAACAAGGATGATTTTGATGTTGAGGACAAACACCACAATCGAAAGGACATCCTCTAAGTACTTTAGTCAATGGTTTCTCAGGTAAATCGGGTGCTTTTAAGTAATCATCACAAAGCTTATAGTACTCAAAATCTGTAGATATTTTCACCATACTCTCCCCACATTTAGGACAAAATTTGCGTAAAAAAACTTCATTGTCTTTACTGACTATGTGTGTATCAATAAGATGGTTTAAGTTTCCACAGAGGTGACAAAAACTCTGTGTAGCCGTTAAAAACAGATCATATTTTTTTGAATAGTGTGCCATGTGCACTCCTTTTTAAATAGATGATGGCATACACCATCAAAACTAAACAGATAATCTGAAACACATTTAACCCAAACACTACCGTCTCATAAGGCTTTAAAAACTCCCATATAAAACGTTGCGTCGCATAAAAAAGCACAAAGAGATAAAATATCTTTGCTTCAAAGTATGCTCTATGATGTTTATATACCCACATACTGTAAAGAAAAAACCCAAACATCATCGCACTCTCATACAGTTGCACAGGGTGTCGTAAAACACCATCACCAAAATCTACAGCCCAAGGAAGTCTGCTTTCTATGCCATAGGTATAGTCATCAAGTCCCATCATAAAACACCCAATCCTCCCTATGGCAATACCTAGTGCCAAAGAGGGTACAAAGTAAGCCCCTGTCGAGCCTTTTATACCTGTAAAGTATTTAAAAAACCCTATGCCTACAATGGCTCCAAACAGTGCACCCAACACAGATTTTCCCACTATCCATTGTCCTAGCGAAAGGTAGGCATTAAGCAGACTTAACGCCATAGCCCCCACAACAAACCCTACAATGACCACGGTATAGTAATACCATCGTAACTCACCCTTGGGAAGTAAATCTTTTTGGTAAAAATATCTCCTAAAGAGTAGTGCAGATGCTACATAGGACAGAGCATCAAACCAAAGATGTATATTCATGGCTAATGCATATTGGAGAGCATGCCAAAGCATGTTGCTATAAGCAAAAAGAGACCCAAAAAGAGACTTCCAAGCGTCAGTAAAATCGCTTTACCTGCACTCCCATTTTGATGTACCGTGATACTCAGCATAAAAATAAACCCATACCCTATAATGCCAAACCACACGGGAGCAACAGCTAACATCATCCCAAGCCATATCATCCCTATCATCAAACACAGATGCAACAAAAAAAGCAAAGAGCCTATATACTTTTCCTTTTTGACAGGTTTGTTTTGATTCATCTTCTCATCCATACGTTTATTTATCTCATCATAATCAAGCATCACTCAACTCCTTCGCCACTTTCTTAGCCCCTTTAAAGTCAGCCTTCCCCGTACCAAGTTTAGGTAACTCTTCTACCTTGTAGTATTCGCTAGGCACAAACAAAGGATTAAGCCCAAGCTCTTTAACTTTGGATTGTAACTCTTCTACTTCCATGTCCCCTTCTAAAAGCAATACTAACTTCTCACCCTTTTTTGCATCTGGCAGAGCTGCGACTGCTATCTGGTCATTTTCACCAAGTACGGTGACTATCTCACGTTCTACGAGTCCTAGACTTACCATCTCTCCTGCTACTTTAGCAAAGCGACTGTAACGGTCAACAATCGTAAGGAAACCATCTTCATCTAAACGCCCTTTGTCTCCTGTGATGTACCAGCGTATGCCGTCTATCTCTTTTATGACGGATGCCGTCTTTTCAGGGTCTCCTATGTAGCCTTTCATAATTTGCGTACCACCGATGAGTATCATCCCCTCTTCACCTGTAGCTAACTCTTCAAAACTCTCTGGGTCAACTACCTTAAAACTGCTTCCTGGAACTGGTAGCCCTACTGTGCCTACCTTGTGCCCTATCTGAGGTTTCCATGTATCTAGCATGAGTACGTCTGGTATATTTATAGAAGCTACGGGTGTTGTCTCTGTTGCACCATAGCCTTCGTAAATGTCATGTCCAAACTTCTTTTTAAAGTCATCACGTATCTCTTGTGGGAGCTTCTCTGCTCCGGCTATGACCATACGTAGGTTTTTAAACATCAGAGGGTGTAACTTTTTATTACGTGTGTAAAGTCTAAAGAACGTTGCTGTGGCAAAGAGCATACTTGCTTCATATTTTGCTGCCATCTTTCCTATGCCAAAGCCATCAGTTGGGTCGGGGTGACAAACTACTGGTATACCCTCAATTAGAGGCAACAATGTTGTCACTGTCAATCCAAATGAATGGAAGATAGGTAGTGTTCCTAACATCACATCATTATCATTTGGGTTGATGAGTGTAATAGCTTGTTTGATGTTACCCATCATATTTCTATGGCTAAGCTCTATCCCTTTGGGGGTACCTTCACTACCAGAGGAAAAGAGTATGGCAGCAGTATCATCAAGCTTTGCATCTTTTACATACAGTAGGCTTAGTAACGATGTTGGCAAAAGTTTCACCAACATAAGTGTAAAAAGCCCTTTTGTTTTACTCATATTTTCTTTGATATCTTCTAAATAAATGACCTTTACAGTACTCAGTACATCTGTCAAGTCAAAGCCTTTTGCTTTAAGCTTTGTGACAAACTGTTGTGAAGCTACTATTGTCGTAATATTAGCGATTTTAAGGGCATGAAGCAGTGATGCCTCTCCACTGGAGTAATTCAAGTTGACAACTGTCTTGCCAAGTGTCAACAGTGACATATTACCCATAGAGCCACCCACAGAAGTAGGTAAAAGCACACCAATATTTTGACTCTCTTTTACCATAGGTTTTAAAGCAGAAGCCATCATCACTGTACCCGTGATAAATCTATCTCCACTTACTTCTAACCCTGTAGAGTCAGCCATACAAAGTTTTTTACCCTGTTCTTTAGCAGACTTGAGCCATGCTTTTTGCAAAGTTGGTAGTGTGTTTGCATAAGCTTGCCAACTCTGCACAGAGAGATCAAAAACAGATTTTTTTACCTCATTTGCTTTAGAGTGTACATCCATATTTTCACCAAAAGTGACTGAGATATCTTTACTCTTATTACGTTTCATCTTTTGAGAAGCGTAAGAGAAGTTATCTTCCCAGAGACCTCTAAGGTAAAATGGTACGATGATAGCATCTTCAGCATCTTTTGTAGCTACTTCAAAACCTCTTTGAAATGTACCTAAGTGTCCATTTCGAGAGAGATGTCCCTCAGGGAAAAGTGCTACTGTCTCACCACGGTTCAATGCTTCTGTTACAAGTGACAATGCGCCTTTACTTCCACGACTAGAAATAGGTATCACCCCAAAGAAATCTAAAAAAGGTTTCACATACCATTTTTCATAGTAGCTACGCTCCATGACAAAACGTATCTGTTTTGGATATGCCATTTGTAAAATCGCCCAGTCAAGAAAAGAGACATGGTTCCCCAATAGAAGTACCCCTTTATCTGCAGGTACATTTTTAAGTCCATCAACATGCAAACGATACTTAAATCCTATAAGCATACGTACTACATAACGGATGAGCGATTGTGGTAATTTAATAAACGTATATCCCATACCAATAAGTGCAATCGTTGCGATAATATAAAACAAACTCGTGGATGAAATTTGAAAATATCCAAAGAGCGCAGTAAGGA
>Ga0256843_1001440_pt1 | contig 18834 bp, 19 predicted proteins | sample AlvinellametaG_FD_191572 | JGI IMG/M metagenome (GOLD analysis project Ga0256843, IMG submission 191572) | Pompeii worm associated microbial communities from hydrothermal vent at the East Pacific Rise, Pacific Ocean - Alvinella | ecosystem: Host-associated > Annelida > Integument > Unclassified ... | reverse complement strand
CAGTGCGAACTCCATTGATAAGCTACACTACTATGCCTTTATCTTAGCAGCGCTTATTCAGGTTATCACGGTTATGATTCTAATTAAGCTCATCCATGTCTATAAAGAGAAAAAAGAGTTACAAGGCCAATCATGAAACATCCACTGCTTCTTCAACTCGCCTATGACTCCATCGAAGAAGTGATGCAAACAAAACAAAAGATAGACAAATCCGCACTCCTACACAAGTATCCACAGTTACAAGAGAGACTTCCTACAACACTGCGAATCTACAGTAATAATGAGTGTATCAAAGAGCTTAAAAGAGATGGAGTTGTACTAAACAATATCGTCGATGGAGCAAAAGAGCTTGCCTTCATAGAGGGCAAACCTCTTTTGCTACGAGAGTATCTTACTTGTGAGATAGAGATAGAAATCGATACTCCCGAAGGAAAGCTCACGCACAGAGCCTAAGAGCTTTTACACCCTTTGATGTGGCAAGCTATCTTATAGCCGTGATTGAGCCCCAGGGCAATACTTCCACCACTCTCTTGGGTAATGTCCCCTGCCACAAAGAGTCCCTCTACATTTGTCTCATAGTTATCATCATGTACCGGTTTACCATTCTCTTCTTTAATACCTGAACTAGCTAAAAAGGCGCTCGGCGTTGTCCCGCCTATGGCATAGATGACTCTGTCATAAACCTCTGGCTCACGCTCAACAAAAAGAACCTTGATCTTTCCATCCTCAGTTGCTTCAAGTCCATCGATATTAACCCCTAAAATAGGACGAACTTCTCCATGTGCTATAGCATTGGCAATGTTTTTTTGGTTCGTTGGATTGGCACGACGGAATGTCTCCCTGCGGTAACATATCGAGACATCATTGTTTTCACTCAAATCCACCGCATACTCAACAGCACTGTCACCGCCGCCTACTACAAGTATCTTCTCACCACCCGGACACTCATCGGTAGTATAGTTTACTTTTTTACGAATAGCCGGAGGTATTTTGTAGCTTGGCTTGTTAGGTTTACCCATACGACCGATGGTCACAACTACATTTTTAGCCTTGATACTGCTTCCTGCCATATGCACTTCAAAATAGCCATCTTTTTTTTCTATACCTGTCACTTCAACATGGGTTTTAAGCTCAACTGAATGCTTCTTTAAAAGTTCATCAAAAAAGTCAAGTGTTGACTCTTTTGTACCATCTATAAAGTAGATATTACCATCGAGTTCAACCTTTTGACCTTTCCACTCGACATCAACACGTTTGTTGTCTTTGTAGTACTTACGGATAGTTGCATTATGATTTTCATCTTTTTCCAGCAGTACAATATCACGAATACCCTGCATATAGCTCTCTACTGCTGTAGCGATTCCTGCAGGTCCTGCACCTACTATGGCTAGTTCATAAATATGCTCACTCATTGTTATCTTCCTCTGCCTAAAGTTTTAAAAAGTTTAACATATTTTAGTGTTAATGTCGTATAATTTGATTATGTATTATGCAATAATAAAAAAACCAAACACACATCCGACAGAGTTTATGGGCTTTAGTGTTCCTAAATTCATTACAAAAAAAGATAGTGATAATGTCATTTTTGAATTTATTGTCGATGGGAAAAAAGTCAGAAAATGGGTGAACAAAGATGCTATCTTACTGCTTAGTGATGATAAAAAGTTCTATCTTGAGACTTTAGAGAAGTTTAAAAAAGTACAAAACCAGCAACAAGCACTCGTAGATGAAGCAAAAGCCAAACTTGACGCTACCGTTGAAAACTTTGCACAGACGATGGATGAAGAGTTTGAAGCTTTTGAAGCCTTGCGTGAGGATGCAAGCATTCCCTGCATCCTCAAAAAGCTCTAAGCCAGTTTATCTGGAAACTTAGTCATAAACTTCTGTAGTTTTGGCGCGATAACTACCTGGCAGTAGCCCTGCTGTGAATTTAAATTGTAGTAGTTTTGATGATACGGCTCAGCTGGATAGACTTCACCCAAAGGACTTACCTCTGTAACTATTGGGGCATCAAATTCTGCTTGATGCTTCTTGATAGACTCCTCTATCACTCTTTTTTGCTCTTCATTTTCATAGTAAATCACAGAGCGATACTGTGTACCTTTGTCAGCACCCTGTTGGTTGAGTGTTGTCGGGTCATGGATAGCAAAAAAGATATCTAAGATCTCTTCAAGTGAGATAACATCTGCATCATAAGTGATATCAACGACCTCAGCATGTCCTGTTGCACCAGAGCAGACATTTTCATATGTCGGGTTTGGACGTGCTCCGCCAGTGTAGGCACTAATAGCTGAAAGTACGCCTTTTACATTTCTATAGACTGCTTCTATACACCAAAAACAGCCACCGCCTAAAACTATACGTTCTTTTTTCATTGCTATCCTTTTGAGAGAAAAAGTATTTTAATTGTTCTATTATTACACAATTTTACTGTGAAAATTTATGAAAAGTTCTTTATATTAAAAAATTAAGATTTATTATACAAAAAAGATTTATACTATAACAAGTTTTAATATTTCAAGGGGAAAACTATGAAAAAAATAATCGTCTGCAGCCTTACAACTATGTCACTTTTAGCACTTACGCTCTCAGCCCAGGAGGTTCACATCACCATACCAAAGATACCTGAAGTTCCAACAGTTGTTGTTGAAAAAGAAAAAGATGTTACAGGTGAAGTAAAAAAAGCAGCTCCTGTTGCGATGCAGAAGCCAGAGGTCAGCTTCTCACATAAAGTAGCACCACATCTACAAAAAAAAGCCAAAACAACAAAAAAAGCCACAGCAGTAGGCGATGTCGTCAATGGTCGTGTTGCAGCATACTTAGAGATGCCGGCCATGGATAAAGCCGCTTTGAAAAAAGCCATCCACGATGCAGGTTTTAACATCAAGGCGATTATGAAAGTAGATGAAAAAGGTGATGTGCTCTCTTATGTCATTACAAACCCGACACTTATCAAGCTGGCATCCAAACCAAACAGAGGCTTTGGAGCAACACTGCGTATAACACTTGATAAAAAAGACAATCTCATCAGTATCACTAACCCAAAATACATCCTCAAAGCCTTTTTACAAGATGATTATGATCCAAAAGCAGCAGATGAGCTGCTTGCCTCTTTACGTGATGGATTTAAAGAGCTTCAAAACTCTTCGGAGATGATAAAGTTCAGTGCTGTTTCAAACTTTGTTTTTATGAAAGGGATGCCAGGATATGGCAATATGCAAACACTGGCAAAAGCAGACAACACTCGTCTTTTAAATAAAGCAAGAGCAAGTAAACGCATCATTTTTGAACAAAAACTACAAAACGGCGCTACACTCATCGGCGTGAGCCTTTCAAAAGAGACAAGCAAGTTCATCCAAAAGACAGGCTTCTCTCACGCAGCCTTGCTTCCTTATCCTGTACTCATTGAAAATGGTGAAGCAAAGACACTTGACCCTAAGTACTACATCGCAGTAATGTATCCAAAACTCAAAATGAGTCAGTTTATGCAGATAGCTGCCATTCCTGATGTTATTGACAAAGAGCTAGATCTGCTCTTTCGCTAAGGCTTTTTTATAAAGAGCTGTGTAGATTTCCTCCATAAGTGGTGTATCTACACCCTCTTTTTTTGCTATGAAACCACTTAAGCTCTCAAGCTCTACTTTTTTGTTCTTTTGAAAATCAAGATGCATAGAAGTAGAGGCATCTTGAGGTAGTTTAGATGCCGTATCTAAAGCTTTTTGCACCTCAGCTTCAATATCTACACCCTGCTTCTTAGCCACAGCGGCTATCTCACGCAAAAGCTCTTTTGCCTCTTCTTGGTGCTCCTCGTAAATCTGCTTGATTGACTTGTCATAATAACTCGTAAGCGATGCAAAAGCAGCTATAAAGATATACTTCTTCCAAAGAGCCTCGTCGATATTGTCTGATGTTTTATAGCGCAGTCCAGCTTGTTCAAATAAAGAGGCAACTACTTCCACAGCCTCTTTATCTTCTGAACCAAAAACAGCTGCAAATACCTTGCCTTTTTTACGGATCACACCTGCTTTTTCTATGTGTGAGAGTATATATATCGCCCCATCCAAAACACGGCTGCGTGAGCATTCGCGCAGTATTTCACCGTTGTTTACACCGTTAGAAAATGAGAGCAGTATGCTTTGTTCATTGGTATGCTCACGCAGGGCTTCACAGCTCTCTTGTAGATCATAGCTCTTAACACAAAAGAGCACTACATCATAGATACCCCCTGCCTCACGCAGCGCTCTTGCGTTAAGCTCTACACTCCACTGCTCTTCATCCTCTACAATAGTAATGCCTTCTCGTTGAATGACCTCCAAGTGTTCACCGCGTCCAAAACCCGTCACATCAATGCCGGCTTTTGCAAAAGAGGCTGCAAGGTACCCGCCAACACCACCAAGTCCAACTACTGCTACTCTCATCATCTTCCTTTAGTTTATATGGTTATAATTATACTCAAATGAAAAAAAGAAGTGATAATGGCACGTGTTGATACGCTCAAGTTCTATAGCAATGCAATCAAAAAGCATGGACTCACTGCTCAAGGCCTTTGCTGGCACTCTGAAGCAGTGCAGCGACTACGCTTTGAAGTGATAAGCTCTCTTTTGCCTCAAACACTTACAAACGAGACACTTACTGATGCGGGATGTGGTTTTGGCGACTTTTTTTACTATCTAAAAGAAAAGAACAAGCTGCCAAAAAAGTATATCGGTATCGATATACACCCTAAAATGTGTGAAGTCACAGCACAAAGAACCAAACAGACCATCATGCAAAGAGACATCACCCATGAGAGCCTTCCTGTTGCTGATTTTTACGTAGCGAGTGGCTCACTGAATCTTCTTACACCCTACGAGAGTGTAGCATCCATACAAAACTGCTATGCATCAGCAAAAAAAGCTTTTGTTTTTAATATTTTAGAGGGGGAGAAAAACTCAGAAGTCTACAACTATATGACAAAAAAGCAGCTCTTTGACATTGCCAAAGAGCTAAAAGTTCGTGATGTCCATTTTTTGCAGAACTATCTTGAAAATGACATCACAGTTGCTTTTTACAAGTAACTAAACGAGTTAGTCTGCTGAGATTTTGAGATTAAGCAGCTCTTTTATCTCATCATTTGAGAGTCTTGAGATATGACCAAGAAGAACCGGCTCTTTTGGATCAATACTTACTTCAAACTCTTTAGGATCATCTATAAAGTCATATACCTCTTCTAAAACATCCGCTTTGTCATCTTCATTTTTCGCTTTTGCTTTTTCTATCTCTTTTTCTAACTCTTCTAAAAGTTTTGCTTTATATGCAGCAACGTCCATTCCTGCTTCTTTAGCATTTACTTTGATGATACGATCAACCAAAGAGTCATCTTCATACTTGAGAGACATCTCTCCTACTTTTACCATCTGTGGTGCCATAGCAACAAATGCAAGTTGACGTACATCATCAATACCATAGATTTTTGCTTCAAGCTCTAGCTCACCTGCATCTTTAATAGCAAAAGAGAACTCTTTGAGATCAAACACTTTTTTCTTTTTGTTTACTTTATAGTCAATCGCCATATTTGCTTCAAGTTGTTCGTATCCAAGATCACTAACAAGACGTCCAAGTGCAGGGTCTTTTTCTATTGCCTTCATATCCAGCTCTATGCCATTAACCTCAAAGTCCATATACTGTGGTACTTCATTTTTATCGTCATACGAGTGCACAACAACTTCATCTATATGCAGGTCACGTCTTCCATCTCTAATACGAACACCATCAATGTGAACATCAAGTCCAAGAAGATCAACAGAAGCATTTTCATATGCAAATGAACCTTTACTCTCCGCTACTAACTTGTCGAGTTTTTTCTCAACACTGTTTCCTGCGATAACTTTAAACGCGACTACTCCTGCAACTACTGCACCTATAACTGATAAACGTATGACCTGAACAGGTAATGACATATACTTCCTTTTGTGTTTTGATAATAATATTTGTTATATTACAACATCCTCACTTAGTGGCGTCTAAAAGTGGAAAATATGCTATCATTTCGCTAAAAAAAGGCAGGTCTTTATGTGTGCAATCTTTGGAATTATCGGCTCATACGATTCTAAACTCGCACGCCATGCCCTCTCTCGCCTTACGCACAGAGGACCGGACTACTGTGGCATAGAGGAGCGAAAAGGTCTCTTCTTTGCACACCAGCGCCTCTCCATCACTGACCTGCACCACAGAAGCCACCAACCGCTCACGCACGGTTCAATTTTGCTCTCATTTAACGGCGAGATATACAACCACAAAGAGCTAAAAGCTAAGCTAAACTTTGACTTTACAACAGATAGTGACACCGAGGTGGTACTGGCAGCCTATCTGGAGTGGGGAGATGATTTTGTAAGCCACCTGCGTGGAATGTTCGCCATAGCCCTGCTTGATGGAGAGCGTCTGCTTCTAGCACGCGATAGACTCGGCAAAAAGCCGCTCTTTTTTATGCAGACCCCAGAGGCTTTTAGCTTTGCTTCAGAGATAAAGGGTCTCACTCCCCTGCTCAAACACAAAGAGCTAAATGAGGATGCGATGTGCTCTTACCTCAGCTACCTCGCTCCAACAGCACCACACACTTTTTATAAAGGCATAGAAAAACTAGCCCCCTCTGAGATGCTCATCTATGAAGATGGCAAATGCTCACGCAAGCAGTACTATGAGATATTAGATACCAAGCCAAATCGACTAACAGACAAACAAACAGCACTAACACAGCTTGAAGCAAAACTAGAAGAATCCATTGCTCTGCGGCTTGAGAGTGATGTACCCATGGCAGCCCTGCTTAGTGGTGGTATAGACAGTGCAACTATCGCCTACTATGCTAAACGCTTTGGTAAAAGAGTACCGACTTACACCTTGGGCTTTGAGAACTTTGGCAAGTATGATGAGCGAGAAAATGCAAAAGAGAGTACGGCACTTCTTGGCATACAAAACACGGCACTCGAACTCTCACGCAATGACTTTATAGACTCCATAGATGATGTCTTTGCAACGCTCGATGAGCCGCTCAACGACCCCGCAGCCATTCCGCTAAACTACCTCTTTAGCCAGATACAAAAAGATGGCTACAGGGTAGTGCTTAGCGGTGAAGGAAATGATGAGCTCTTTTTGGGCTACAGACAGTACTTTGAGTACCTTGAGATGGAAAAAGCAAAGGCAATATTTCACAAAAACTGGTTTAAGAAGTATATGCGCTCCAACTTTAGCATGAACCGTGAGTGGGAGTGGTACAAACGCGCCTTTGAGGGGGAGGTGGTCTTTCGCACATCAAGTGAGAAGTTTACCGATATGCAAAAGAACATCCTCTTTAAGAAAAATGTGCGTGACGGTGAGGGCTTTTTATACCTCAAAGCCTTGCGTGAGCGTTTTGAGGCATCTGCGCATACAGATGAGTCCATCTGGTTTAGCTACGCTGATCTGATGCACTTTCAGGCAGAACACTTTCTGGCAAAACTTGACCGCGTGAGCATGGCACACTCCATAGAGTCACGCACACCCTTTTTAGACCATGAGTTTGTAGAGAGTGTCTTTAGCGTAGATCCTAAACTCAGATATGAAGCAGGTGTGACAAAAGGGCTCTTTAAAGAGCTGATGCAAGACAAGCTCCCAGCTGAGATTCTCTCACGCAAGAAAAAAGGCTTCTCTAACCCTTATGGGGAGTATCTCTACAGCAGCGGCAGAGTAGATCTCATAGAAGCAGTGAACAAAAAGACAGGAATGTTTAAAGAAGATATTCTCGCTGATTATGTAAAAAGAGCAGAGAAGGGTCGCTTTAAGCAACATATCTGGGGACTCTATGCCCTCTCACACTGGATAGACAAAGAGCTGCTGTGACAAAGAAAAAAGAGCAAAAACTCACCCTGCTGATGCTGCTTGCCATGCTCTTTTGGGGTGGCGGCTGGACAGCACTAAAAATACTGACCTATAATCTTCCTATGGAGGTCATTGTCTTTTGGCGCTGGTTTTTTATGGCACTTTCATTCTTACCTATACTCTATTTTTTCAGAGTACCCTTGCAGCTGCGTTTTGATAATCTCAAGTATATCTTGGCAAGCTCGGTTTTAAACATCGCCTTTATGGTCTCTTCCTTTTATGGCATCAAGTATGGCTATGCGGGAGCAGGAAGTGTCATCATCACAACCTTTAGTCCTATTATGACCTTTTTACTCGTTGCCATTTTGTTTCGTAAGAACCTTACAACACGGCAATACTTTGGGCTACTACTTGGACTCATCGGCGGATACATACTACTGCAACTCAATGACTTAGAGCTCTTTTTTGACTCAGCAAACATCTACTTCTTGCTCTGTGCTACCATCTGGGCGGGAGTGACCCTGCTCTCACAGCACTCTCAAAAGCACATTCACCCCATCCACTACAGCTTTAGCATTGCTGTTGTCGCTACCATTGTTACCTTCTTTTACGCAAAAGAGAATCCGCACTTTTTGGATGTCTTCTCACAAGGAGTAGAGTTTTGGGTGGCGATGATCTACTTGGCCGTCTTTGGACAGACCATTGCAACGACTATCTTTTTTGTAGCAAGTGGGAAGCTTGGAAGCCAAAAGACAAGTTCGTTTATGTTTTTAGTGCCACTTTTTGCCCTGCTTATCGCCTGGATAGTCTTAGATGAGCCCGTGCAGCTCCATGTCATCATCGGTGGTGCTGTCTCTATGCTTGCAGTTTATTTCATCAACAAAGATAAAAATTGACGATAAAATTCGTCTCTTAATGTATTTTTAACATCAAATCAAGTACTATTATGGACAATAAAATTAAATTGGTGGAGATTTGTCATGAAAAAAGTGCTAGTACTTGGCGGTGGATTTGCCGGAATTGATGCTGCTACATACCTGAGAAAAAACAACTATGATGTTACACTTGTAAGTGACAGAGACTACTTTTACATCTATCCTACCTCTATCTGGGTACCAACACATGAGAGTGAGTTTGAAGATGTCTGTGTGGATCTTAAAGAGCTACAGTCCGCTCATGGATTTAAGCTTATCATTGATACAGTAACAGAGATCTCAAAAGCAAACAACTCTGTCACACTTGGCAGCGGTGAGGTACTCAGTGACTATGACTATCTTATCATCGCCATTGGTGCTTCAAAAATGAAGCCTCTTGGTGTGGAGCATACCAAGTCTATCTGTGGTGCACCTGAGCAATCTTTAGAGATTCGTGAGGCATTGGACAGACTTGTACAAAAAGGAAGCGGTAAGATAGCGATGGGCTTTGGCGGCAACCCTAAAGACTCATCGGCTGTTCGTGGAGGACCTGGTTTTGAACTGCTTTTCAATGTACATGATATGCTTAAGAAAAAAGGTATCCGTGACAAGTTCGAGCTGACATTTTTCGCACCAATGCCAGAGCCGGGTAAACGAATGGGACCACAAGCACTTAAGATGATGGATCTCTTCTTCTCCAAACTCAATATCAACAAACACTTTGGTAAGAAGATCACTGAGTTTGTTGCAGATGGTGTTATGTTTGAAGATGGTTCAAAACTTGAGAGTGACTTTACGATGTTCATCCCAGCAGGCGATGGCCATGAGGTTATCAAAACGTCAGATCTGCCTCAAAATGAAGCCGGTTTTGTAAAGACAGATGACTACTCATGTGTTTTAAATGAAGATGGAACTATGAGCAATATCTACGCTATTGGTGATGTTGCTTCACTTGAAGGCTATGACTGGCGTGCAAAACAGGGTCACGTTGCAGAGGTTATGGCAAAAAACACAGCCCATAACATCCACGAGAGAGACAATGGTGGAACAAACTTCAAAGGCTACCATGAACACCTCAACATTCTTTGTGTCATGGACAGTGGAGATGGCGCTGCTTTTGTCTACCGTGATGAAAAACGTGCCTTTATGCTCCCTATGCCAATCATTGGTCACTGGCTTAAAAAAGGATGGGGTTGGTACTGTAGAAACTCAAAACTTGGCAAAATACCACGAATTCCGGGAATGTAGACCCTAAATGTCTTGCAATTGTGTCACTTTTTGTTACTAAAAAGTGGCCTTTCTTCCTCATCTTCTTTTTCTTTCATAAAACTTTTCTTAAAAAACTGTTACACTAGTTTAGTTTAAACTTGTAAAAGGGGTTGCAATGTCACAGAAAAGTTTATCCAAACTTGATGCTCCAAAAAACATTACCAATAATGAAAAGGTGCTCGACCAAAACGACTTTATCGTATCTAAAACAGATACAAAAGGCAAAATCATCTACTGTAATGAAATCTTTACAAAAATGGCAGGCTACCCTGCAAAAGATCTCATCGGTGCAAACCACAACATCATCCGTCACCCAGATATGCCAAAGGTGGCATTTAAAATTTTATGGGATTTGATTCAAAAAAAAGATGAGTTCTTCGGGTTTGTAAAGAACCTCTCTGCAGATGGTGGTTACTACTGGGTTTTTGCTTACATCACAGCAGACCTCGATCTCAATGGAAACATTACCAGCTATACATCTGTAAGAAGAAAGATGCCGCAGTCTGCTATTGACATCATCACTCCTATTTACAAACAACTACGAGATGCAGAACAAACCGGTGGTGTCGCAGCTTCAGAAAAATTGCTCAATGATCTGCTCAAAGAGCATGATCTTGGCTATAGAGAATTTATTATCAATCTACAATTAGGAGCAAAAATATGAATCTTTTTTCATTTTCAAACAGTAGCAGTAATGAAGCAGAATTAATGACACAGATTGCTTCTGTTTTAGCAGATGTAGAGCGAGGTAAACTCTCTTCTAGAATCATTCTAGACAGCAAAGAGACTCCTTTAGAAAAGATTGCATGGAGTATCAACAACTCACTTGATCAAATGGAGATCATCTTGCGTGAGACACGCTACACTATTGAAGCAGTCACACAAGGAAAAATGTACAGAACAATGTTTCCTGACGGGCTTCATGGTGAGTTTAAAGAGACAGCACGTGAGATACAAAAAGCCATCAACTCCATGAAGGCAAATGAGCGATATAAACTTATGGGTATACTCTCATCGGAGTTTAACCATCTCAATGGTGGTATGAAAGGTAACTTTGATATCATCACACAAGATATCAACAAAACCAAAGATGCTTTTGTTGAAGTAACAGAACTTACATCTAATGCAGCAGAAGCTACAAAAGCAACCTTTGATGCTGTTGAAGCAACCACACAAGAGATATCAAACCTTAATAACTTAGTAATGAGTACAACAGAAGCCATCGAACTTATGGATGAAAATGTAAGTGAGATCACCAATGTTGTCAATCTCATTAAAGATATCGCAGATCAGACAAATCTTCTTGCGCTCAATGCTGCTATTGAAGCGGCTCGTGCAGGTGAGCATGGCCGTGGTTTTGCGGTTGTTGCCGATGAAGTACGTAAACTAGCAGAACGCACCGCTAAAGCTACAGGGGAGATCAGCATCACTATCCAAAATCTCCAGCAACAATCAAGTGGTATCTCTGAAAATGCTACGACTATGAGTGAAATCGCAACAAATGCGAACTCTACAATGGATGAGTTCTCACATACTCTCGATAGTCTTAATCAAGATATGGATACAACATCGCATAAATCAAACAAAAGCTCATTTGCTCTCTTTTTGGCAAATTACAAAATACATCATATTATCTTCAAATCAAATACCTACTCAGCCGTAGTAAATGGTACTGTTACAGAAGAACTTAAAAAAGATGCTCACCATTGTGGTTTTGGTACTTGGTACTACAACCAGGGTATGAAACTCTTTGGAAAAAATTCAACATTTAAAGCAATGCAGACACACCATGAGAACTTTCATAATCTTATCAATGATAATCTCGACTGTGCACTCAAAGGCGGATGTATGGCAAAGGCAGAATCAAAAGATGAAATTGTAAACCGTTTTAAAGCGGCAGAAGTTGAGTCTTCTAAACTCTTTGAATTGATGGATAAATTAGCAGATGAATTAGGGGATAGTGTAAATATGGCAGAAGTACTGGCATAATTGCCAATACTTTTAAGAAAAGAGAAACTTCCTAGTTTCCTTTTTGTTTTGCCTCTTCAAGTTTTCTTTTTAACTTCATTTTACGTTTTGCAAGCTCACGCATATCAGCAGTTGTATCACTCTCATCCATGATCTCAACACCCAAGATCGTCTCAACACAATCTTCAAGTGTCAAAATTCCTTCTGTTTGATCATAGCTGTCTTTTACCAAGAACATATGCTCTTTTTTAGATATAAAGAGATCGAGTGCTTTACTAACAGGAATGTTCTCATGAATAGCAAAAATATCTTTTTTGACCTCTTTTAAAGGAACCGTATCATCTTTAAGCGCTTGCTTGAAAAGCTTTTTAGTCAAAACCAAACCAGTTACATCTTCGATACTACCATTGTAAACAGGGATACGAGAGAACTTGAAAATGCCCTCTTCTTTCTCTATGACCTCTTTTACGGTCATATTCTCATCAAGTGCAAAGACAACGCTTCTTGGCGTGAGCACTTCAGAGACTTTGATGTTATCAAGTTTTAAGATATTCTCAATTACATCAGACTCTTTCTCATCGATAACACCTTCATCTTCACTCATAAGCATACTCTCTAAGAGTTCCTCTTTTGTAAGCGTATGTGCGTCATCTTTACCTTTAGAGATCTTGTTTGTAACAGCCAAAGTAGTAAGGATGATAGGGTATGTGATCCAGATAAAGATACGAATAAAGTAAGCAGCTAAAGGTGCAAGTTGTTTCCAGTAGATCGCACCGATTGTTTTTGGAATAATCTCTGAAAAGAAGAGAATTGCAAATGTAAGCACAACAGACACCATCACAACAGCATCATTCCCAAAAACTTCTGAAGCTTGCGCACCAACAGCTGCAGCACCTAAAGTGTTTGCTATTGTATTAAGGATCAAAATAGAAGCAATAGATTTATTGATATTCTCTTTTTGTGCACGCAGTAGCTTCCCTACAGTTGGGCGTTCCTTTTCAAGTACTGCAACATACGACATGTTAATCGAGAGTAAAACCGACTCTAAAACAGAGCAAACAAAGGAAACTCCTACCGACAATAGAAAAAAGATTATTAAAAGTTCCAAACTATATCTTCCTTATAAAAGTATCATTTTAGCAAGTCCCAGGAATGAGAAAAATCCTACGACATCCGTTACTGTTGTTAAAATCACTGTACTACCAATGGCTGGGTCAATCTTAAGCCACTTAAGTATAAGTGGAATAACCGCTCCAAAGAAACCTGCCATAAAGAGGTTTATAATCATTGAGAGTCCAATAACTACACCAAGCATTGGTTTATCGAACCACATCCAGGCGATAAATCCCATAACTACAGCAAAAAGCAGTCCATTCATTAAAGAGATGGCAATCTCTTTACGTATAATACGGAATGCATCCTTTTGAGAAATCTCTCCTAGTGCTAATTGACGTACAACAACCGTCAAGGTCTGTGTACCTGCATTACCACCCATTGATGCTACGATTGGCATTAAAACAGCAAGTGCTACCATCGAGTTGATCGTATCTTCAAACAGACCGATAACCAGTGATGCAGCAATAGCAGTTAAGAGATTGACACCTAGCCAGTAAGCACGTGTTTTCCCGGCTTTTATAACATCTTCATCCTCTTCTGCTTCATCATCAACACCAGCTAGATTATACATCTGTTCTGTTGCTTGTTCGTTAATAATATCATAAATATCATCTGAGGTGATACGACCAAGCAGTACACCATCTGCATTAACTACCGGCATTACTGAGACATCATACTGCTTAAAAAGTTCAACAACTTTATGAATATCTTCAGTATCGAGGACCTTTAGAGGTTCAAATGACTCTTCGCTCTGCTCAATATTTTCCTTTATCGTTTTTGAAAAGTCAAATATTAAAAGGTCATCAAGTCCAACAGTGTAACGCAGTTTATTTCGTGCATCAACAATGAAAAGGTTTTGAACATTTTCAAGTTCATGCTCTTTACGCAGCTTTGCAAAACGCTTAATAACGTCTTGTACTATCTCATCTTCACGAGCAGTAAAGACTTCAAGCTGCATATATGCACCCGCTTCATCTTCACTATATTTCTGAAGCGTTTCTATCTCTTTTTTATCTTCTTCATCCAGTGTTTCAAAAACCTGTGAAGCAACATTTTCATCAACTTCCTCAAGCTCCTGCATAAACTCCAACTGATCATCAGACTCAAGTTCTGAAATCGCCTGAGAGAGTTCATCAACACTTAAACTTTCCACTACATCATCAAAGTAACGATCAGGAAGTGCAAGTGCAACATCCCCGACCAACTCTTTTGGTACAAGTTTGATAGCTTCACTAAACTCGCTATCATCCATACCTTTGAGTATATTTGCTATCTCCGATGGATGCATCTCACTAACATCGTGAGACTCTATATATTTTTGTAATTCATTCATGCGCGGAATTATAGCAGATTATAAGCTCTTTTTTGCTACTTCAGTATCATAACGTGTAAGTTTATTATGTCTTATAATACTGGCAAGCTCTTTTATATACTCTTCTTTACGTTCAGAGTATGGCAGCAAGCCCTCTAAAATCTTATATACAGAGTTTTTTTCATCACAATTTAGTGCTTTAAATTTACGATAGGCTTTTTTACTTGAGAGTATAAAATAGTAGTTACGTACAGCCTCTTCAAGCGAATCAAATTTACGTAACCAAATGGTCTGTTTTCCCCTTTTGCTACCAGCAGCAATTCGTTTTTGTTTTGAATCGGTACTCCAAACACCAAAGATATTATTTGCATCTTTGAAAAAACGTGATGTTCCCCATGCACTTTCCATAGCCGCTTGTGCAATTGCAATGCTCACGGGATGTGGTTTCAAAGCACACAGCAATTCTGCATCACTTGTAACATTATAGTAGTTTTTTAAAGCAGCTATTTTTTGAGGATTACGGTGCTCTTGCAGTGCTTTTTTTACAGCTTCATACTTTTCATACTCTTCAGTATAGACCTTTTTGATTACAGGAACAACTGTATGAAAAAAGGCTCTCTTTTTAGCTGCGACACCCAGTGGTTTTTGTTTATTACTATTCGACATTTCTTTTGTAGCATTATTTTCTCTTGCGAAAAGCAAAAGAGAAAACAAAAAAAGTGTTACTAATATTTTCATTCATTCTCATTAAGTTCATTTGTTAAATCAACATAGACTTTTGCATACATTCCAGGAAATATCATATCATTTGTTTTCTCAAAATGAACACGAATCCTAAAAGTATGTGCCATCGGGTTTGCACTTGGAACGATTGCTTTTATATATCCCGATGCTTTGTAGTTCAATGAAGGGATGGTAATACGCACAGGTTTGTGACGTCTTACATACTTTAGATCCGACTCAGCAACTTCTGCTTCAATCTCTAAGTGCTTCATATCTACAATAATCATCGTAAGCATTCCAGGTGCTACCATATCACCTACTTGTATACGCTTATCCACAATTACACCATCATTAGGTGCTTTTATCTTTAAGTATCCTGCAATTGTAGCAAATTGTTTTGACTTTTCACTTGCCTGCTTGACTAAAACTTTAGCAGCTTCAATAGAACCACTGATATCATCAATATTTTCATTTAAGTCTTCCATATTTGCACGAAAATCAAAAGTAGGGATGAGTTTGTTTTTTCTTTTTTCTTGAAGACGTTTTTTTCTTTTTTTAAAAATATTCAAGCGAGTCTTATAGACATCTAGCATCAAATTTGCCTGTTCCAGTGCTAGATTTGCCTGAGTTTCTAAGATATCAAACTCTGCAGATTCAAGTTCAAACAGTGTATCTTCTCGCTCTACTTCATCACCGACTTCAAAGTTAATTTTTTTCACATACCCCATATAGCGTGCAGGTATCATCTTCTTGTTGTTGGAGATGACAGTTCCCGTAAGAACCAGCTCTCCAGCAAACAAAGCAAAAGAGGAAAAGAGCAGTAACGTAAGATATTTCATAATCTATACTACTACCAGTTTCTAATTTCTCTGTGACACTTCATACACTGCCCCATTATTTTAGTATATGCTTGTACAGCCTGAGCTGAATCACCACGTTTAAAACGTTCTAAAATTGTTAAAGCTTTTTGGTTGATCTTTTTTGTGATCTTATTTGTCATTTTGATTTTTTGATTCATATAACGTGCCATCGGATCTTTTTCTACTTTTTCTTCCAGTGGTGGTTTTACACGTACAACCGCATCAGAAAGTTGTGTAACACCTTGTACTACCGTTTCGTAGTTATTATAAAAGAAGCCACTTTGGATAATGTTCATAGCCTCTGCCATTTGATTCATATCTCGGATACGATCTTCTTTTGTATAATCACCCGCAGATGATAAACTAAATGCAAGCACTAAAGCCAAAGCAATCTTCTTCATAATTGTCTCCTATTTATCGTGTTTGAAGTATTATATCAGAAAGTTATACTTAATTTAGATTAAAAATTAAGATTTTTTAATAATATTACAACAAAAGTTGTTAAGTGTGATATATCAAAACATTATAGTCAATTATTATATTTTTTTATTCTATTTTCAGTTTTTCTTTAGCTTCAAAGGGTTATAGTTTACTTAGGTCAATTCACAAAAAGGGGAAATAAATGACAAAAAAAATGATAATTAGTGCTGTTGCAGCGCTTGCATTAACAACAAGTTTATCTGCTGACTTTAGCTTTGGAGATATGTTTAAAGATATGAAAGATGGTATGACTTCAATGAGTCATGATGCAAAAGATTCTTTTAAAGCAGGTGTTGACGGTGGTGTTGAAGTCTCTAAAAGTGCTGAACGCACTACTACAAATGTAAGTCATGATGCACGTGATACTGCAGTAAAAGCGAGTGATGATTTAAAAACCAGTGAGGTTGCTACTGTTAAAAGTGGTTCAGATACTACACGTGATGTATCTCGTGATCTAAGAGACTCAACTGTTGAAGTGGCAGAAGACACAAAAGATACAGCTTCAAATACAACAAGAGACTTTAAAGACTCTTCAACAATGGCTACAAAAGATTTCAAAGATTCAGCAGTTGCTGTTTCACATGATGTAAATGATGCAACAAAGACTATCTCTAACAATGCTAATGATTCTACTAAAACAGTTTCAAATGACTTGAGAGATTCTTCAAACACAGCAACAACAAATGCAAATGACTCTACAAAAACAATCTCAAATGATTTAAGAGACTCATCAAATACAGCAACAACAAATGCTAGTGATTCAACAAAAACAATTGCTGACAATGCAAATGACTCTACAAAAAGTATCTCAGATAATATATCTGATGACGACTACAAAGAGTATCTTCGCCTCAAAGCAAAATACGAAAAAAATAAACTCTAGTTTATTCTTCCATAGATAGCTTTCCTTTTTGGGAGCTGTCATGTTTTAGCTTCTTTACTTTCTCTGTTTTTCTCGCTACTTTTTCGACACTACTCACGCAATATTACAAAATGCCTTATAGATGCAGAGTATATTCTCAAAGCTTTTACGCGACTCTCCTATCATCGCATCAAAAGTCACAAAAGAAGTAAAGAAGAGTTGCTCTTCTCTTTACTCCTCTTCTTTTGGTAATGGCGGTATCTCCTCTGGATCTATATCACTACCATCACTTCCCTCACCTATCTCACACGGAGCATCCTTTTGAGGTGGACAAACCGCATCTGTTTTTGCCATCAATACTGGGATATAAAAGAGTGATACCAGTGTCGCTGCCATACTACCAAAGATAAGTGCGATTCCAAGCCCTCCAAAGATAGGGTCTGTTGCTAAAAGCAGTGAACCAAGTATGATAGCCACAGCTGTAAGCATAATCGGTTTTGCACGCGTTGCAGTTGCTATAGCAATAGCGCGGTGCTTTTCTATACCACTAGTAATAAGTGAGCGGGTAAAGTCGATAAGCAGCAGTGAACTTCTTGCACTAATCCCCATCAAAGAGATAAAACCGATAAGTGAGGTTGCTGTTAAATAAAAGTGAACATCAGTCAGGTAGAGTGCTATCTGGTCTGTAAAGTAGTGCCCAATGATAACACCGATGATAGATAAAAAACTCCCAACAAGCACAATGCCACTCAGTGCAAAAGATTTATAATAGACCACCATCAGCAAAAACATAAGTACTAATGCAGCAATGAATGCACCACCTAGATCTCTAAAGGTATCAAGAGAGACCTTCATCTCTCCATCCCAACGTACCAAGACCTTTTTCCCTGTCTCTTTTTCTGTTAACATCAAGTCAAACATATAGGTACTCATCCCTGTAAGACGCTCTATATCAAAACGTTTGGAGAGTTTTTCTATCATCTTCTCACGTGCATCCATCAAAGGATAAACCTGAGATACAAGATCACACTCAGCTGTCACAGAGACCATATAGTGCATATTTTTCTTATATATCGTAGGATCTGCTACAGTTGGAACGATGGTGACCACCTCTTTTACAGGGACCATCATCCCTTGACGATTAAGAAGTTTAAGGCGAGAGAGCTTTAACTCCAGATCTTCTTTGCTCACGTGAGCCAGCAGACGCGTCTTTTCATCCAAAGAGACAAAGATAGGGATCTGGTCTTGCTGTACAGTTGAGTTTTTTGTTGCAACGACATTACCTTTAAATGCAAGATATAAGATATTACTTACCTGATCTACTGAGAGATTTGAGTTAATAATCTTCTCAACATTTGGCAATATCTCAAACTTTGTAAAGATATTATCTTGCAGTACATCTACATCAACAAGCCCCTCTGTCTCTTTGAGTGCTGATTCTACTGTCTTTGATATCTCACGCAGCAGCAGGGTATCTTTGCCAAAGAGGTTAACCAC
>Ga0256843_1001439_pt1 | contig 18835 bp, 16 predicted proteins | sample AlvinellametaG_FD_191572 | JGI IMG/M metagenome (GOLD analysis project Ga0256843, IMG submission 191572) | Pompeii worm associated microbial communities from hydrothermal vent at the East Pacific Rise, Pacific Ocean - Alvinella | ecosystem: Host-associated > Annelida > Integument > Unclassified ... | reverse complement strand
CAGATGGGAGAGATGTTAAGTATGATAGCACATCAATGGAAACAACCTTTGAGTGCTATTGCTTCTACTCAGATTACTCTTAAAACAACGATTGAGCTTGAGAAGTATGATCTTTCAAATGAGAAAGAGAGAGCTGAGTTTTTAGTTTTTATGGATGAAAGATTAGATAAAATAGCACTGTATGTCCAAAGTTTATCTCAGACAATTAAAAATTTTAGTAATTTTTACAAACCTACTAAAGAGTCTGAGTTTGCAAAAGTAGATAGTGTTATAAAAAAAGCGTATGAATTAGTATCTGATATGATGCATGATAACAACATAGAAGTTAGCTTTGATTTAACATCAAATAAGTCTATAAATATTTATGAAAATGAATTTATACAAGTTATTTTAAATCTTTTAACAAATGCAAAAGATCAGCTTCTTGAAAAGAGAGTTCAAAATCCTCATATAAGCATAAAATCTTATGTAAATGCTCAAGAGATTGTTATAGAGATAGAAGACAATGCAGGTGGTATAGAGAGTGAAATACTAGATATGATTTTTGATCCATACTTCTCAACTAAATTAGAGAAGAATGGAACAGGATTAGGACTTTATATGTCCCAAATGATTATACACGAGTATCATCATGGAAAACTTTCTGTGCACAATACAGAAGATGGTGCACTATTTAGTATAAAATTAGAAATAAGAGATGAAAATGAAATTTGAGAGCGATGTTTTAATTATTGGAGCGGGTGGAGCTGGTTTATGTGCTGCACTTGAAGCAAACAAGTCAGGTGCAAGTGTAAGAGTCTTAACAAAAGAGTATCCAACTAGAAGTCAAACATGTATGGCACAGGGTGGTATTAATGCTGCTATTGGGGAAGGTGATAGTGTCGCATCACATATTGCCAATACACTCAAATCTGCTCATGGTGAGGCTGATGAAGAGGCTGTACGATTTATGTGTAGTGAGGCTCCAAATGCAGTAGCATGGCTTGATAGCATAGGTGTCTGCTTCTCTAGAACTACTGATGCAAAAATAGCACAAAGAACACTAGGTGGAGCTTCTGCCCCTCGTGCTTGTTACGCTCAAGACTATACAGGCTTGAAAATCTTACATACACTTTATGATAGATGTCTCTCTGAGAATATTGAGATTATAAATGATAGATTTCTCTTAGAGTTGCTTCGTTCGAAAAAAGGTGAAATTTGTGGAGCAATGGTTCTCAATATAAGAAGTGGAGAAGTTGAAAAGTATAGTGCTAAAGCCGTTATATTAGCTGCGGGAGGATATAGTCGAATTTATCATAAAAACTCTACAAATTCAACTGCGTCAACAGGAGATGCGATAGCTGTTGCTGCAAGAGTAGGTGCTAAGCTTATAGATATGGAGTTTGTACAGTTTCATCCCACGGCACTGAAAAACTCTAGTATTCTCATCAGTGAATCAGCAAGAGGAGAGGGTGGTTATCTACTTAATTCTAAGGGCGAGCGTTTTACTAACGAGTTAGCTCCTCGTGATGAGGTTAGTCGTGCTATCAATGATGAGATTGTAAAGGGTGAGGATATTTTCTTAGATATTCGTCACCTAGGAGAGGAGTTTATAGATGAGGGACTTCCTCAAGAGAGAAAGTTAGCAAAACTCTATGAGAATGTTGATCCGGTACATGAGTTGATTCCTATAAAACCAGTAGCTCATTATACTATGGGTGGTATAGAAGTGGATCATAAGTCACAAACAAATGTGAGTGGTCTGTTTGCTTGTGGAGAGTGTGCAAACCATAGAGTTCATGGGGCAAACCGTTTAGGTGGAAACTCTCTTTTAGAGATAGTTGTTTTTGGAAAAGAGGCTGGTTTAAATGCCGCACAGTTTGCTAACTCTAGGGAATCTTGTGAAGCGGTTGAGAGTAAAGAGTTGTTTATAGATACTCTTGAGCGTTTTAAAAATGAGATAGATTTTTATGAAAAGCGTGAACAAATTGGGGATATGCTCTATGAAAAAGTAGGGATAGTCCGAACAAAAGAGCAACTCAAAGAGGCTTATGATGAGATACTCTCTATAAAGGAGCAACTACCTCTTATGGGAGTGAGTGACAAGTCCAAAATCTATAATAGTAATCTTGTTGAATTTATAGAGTTTAGAAATATGTTAGATGTTTGTGAATCTGTTATAAGTGGTGCTTTAGCACGTGAAGTGAGCTGTGGTGCTCACTATATAGTATAATATATAGTATGGATAAGAGAATGAAAATAAGCATAAAAAGAGATGAAAATTTTGTTGAGTATGAAGTTGAGTTTATTGATGCAACACTTCTTGAAGTTCTCTCCTACATAAAGAGTAAGCTAGATAATACTCTTGTTTTTAGTAGTGGTTGTCGAAGTAGTGTGTGTGGTTCATGCTCTATGCGAGTAAATGAGAGAGAAGTATTGGCTTGTTCGTACAAAGTGCAAGATGGAGATAGAGTAGAGCCTCTTAAAAATGTTCCCCTTATTCGTGATTTAGTTGTTGATATGGATAAAGCTTATTCTTTTAATGCAAAAGCAAAAGCGTGGTTATCTACTGATGTAAAAGAGATAGAACTGAACCATGAAGATGAAAAGATTAATGAGATACAGAGTGACTGTATTCTCTGTGGTTCTTGTTATAGTGCTTGTCCTGTCTATGCTGTAAATGGAGAATTTTTGGGACCGTTTGCTCTGACACGTGTTTGGAAATATGTGAGTGATAAACGTGAGAGTGAGGTACAAACAAAGGTAAATGATATTCAAGTCAATGGTATTTGGGACTGTACACTTTGTAATGAATGCACACTTGTATGCCCACAAAATATTTCTAGTAAAGCTGATATTGAAAAACTAAGAATGAAATCAGCACAGTATGGTTTTATGGATCCTAATCTTGCCTCTTTTGGTGGAGGTTTTGGGTTTGATGGAAGTCCAAGTTTTTAAAATGAAGAGAGTAGGAGAGATAAGTATGGATATGATGCCGAGTGATGAAACATTTCGTATATTAGTTGAAAATTCTGTTGTTGGTGTTTATATCATTTCGGAAAATAAATTTACTTATGTAAATCAATATTTCTGTGATATCTTTTCTTATACAAAAGCCGAAATTCTTGGAAAAAGTATGTTTGAACTTATTGCGAAAGTAGACAAAAAAAGAGCTAGAAAATTTGTCGAAAGTTTGATGAGTGAAAAAATGTCAGATACTAATTTTACGGTAGAAGTAATCACAAAAATAGGAGAGCTAAAGTATGTCTATATTTATGGCTCTGTTTTAGAGTTTAATGGTCAAAAAAATCTTGTTGGTACCCTTGTTGATGCAACAGAGAAGACGCTCGCTACAAAGAAACTCGAATATCTTGCAAATTATGATAGTCTAACGGGTCTTTTTAACCGTTACTACTTTAACCTTCAGTTTGAACGTTTGATGAGTCATGCAAATAGATATAAAACGAATTTAGCTCTTATTCTTTTTGATATTGACAACTTTAAAAGAATTAATGATTCACTTGGACATAAGGCGGGAGATAGTGTCCTTATTAAAACAGCAAAGTTAGTGAAAAATGTTTTACGTGATAGTGACTACTTTTTTCGAATAGGTGGAGATGAATTTACTATTATAATGGAAAATTTTCACTCCTCTAATGAGGTCAAACTTCTAATAAAAAGGATTCAACAGGTACTCAAAACAAGTATAGAAGTGGATGATCTCTCTTTCCATATTTCCCTGAGTATAGGAGTATCTCTTTTTCCTGAACATGGTAAGGATATAGATACCTTACAAAAATCAGCTGATATTGCTATGTATAGAGCAAAAAAAGATGGCAAAAATAGATTTAGTATATTTGACAAAGATAGTACAACCTCTACTAAAGTGATGGAGCTTGAAAATGAGCTATATGAGGGTATAGAGAGAGGAGAACTTCTTGTTTACCTACAACCACAAGTAGATATAAATAGTGACTCTCTTATAGGTGCTGAAGCACTTGTTCGTTGGAATAATCCAAAACGGGGAGTCCTTACCCCAAATCTTTTTTTACCACTTGCACAAGAGGTAGGATTGATGTATAAATTGGATTTGGTAATGATAGAAAATACTTTTTTACTGCTTAAAAAGTATGATAATTTAGAACTTCTTGATTTTAATATCTCTGTCAATATTTCAAATGCACTCTTTCATCATCAGAGGTTTTTCTCGATTATGCAGAAGTTTCAAAAACGTTATACCTATCTTTGTAGCTATATGAAGTTAGAATTAACAGAAGATATTTTAATGGTCGATAGAATGCATACAAACAAGATGATTCGATCTCTAAGACTGATTGGTTACAAAACTGCCATTGATGATTTTGGAACAGGCTACTCCTCTTTGAGCAACTTGAAGATGATGGAGATAGATGAGTTAAAAATAGATAGATCTTTTATTGCTGATATTACGCATGATAAAAATGATAAGGCAATAGTAAAAGCCATTGTTGATATGGGACATACTCTTGACTTAGCAGTCCTTGCTGAGGGGGCAGAGAGTGTAGAACAAGTTGAGATTCTTAGGGAGATGGGGTGTGATATGATTCAAGGCTATTACTATGACAAGCCTCTCCCTGTGGAAGAGTTTGAAAAAAAATGGCTTCAAGAGTTTCTTATCTAAAGTTGACTCGTTGTATAGGAGGATGATACTTAGGATCTTTCCCTTCAACTGTCCATAACTCTTTGACTAAAGCACTTACTGTTTTTTTCATATCTTCCTCTATAAAGGAGATATTTTGAAAACTCTTTTGTAGCAGTTCTTTTTCACTTCTTGTATCTAAAATACTTTTTTGTTGAGGAAGTTTTATGGTTGTAGCATTTTGTAAGTTATAGATATGCCAAAGAGCGAGAAAATCTTCACTATAAAATCGTAAAATATGGTGTGAATAGAGTTGAAAGTTTTTATAACCACTCTCTTCAAAAAGTTGTATGATGAGAGTGACACACTCTTTAAGATGTACAAATGGCACCATAGAAAAGAGTTGTCTTGCTATACTTTTGCCACTATCATGCTCTGCCCCTATAAAGATTCTAGCACCACCCTCTGTATCTCCAAAGTTATTCGTTTTTAAGCCAATGAGACCTATGTCTGTGTGTCTATGTCTTCCACACCCTTTTGCACACCCTGAAAACCCAACTTTTATCTGGTTTTTATAAATCAAGTCAAGTGGAAGATAGGAGGTTTCATCCTTGATGCTCCATACAGCATAGGGGCATAAACTACCGGCACAGGCAACTATAGTAGAGCTAAGAGCCGGTGAAGTTAGAGGAGCTACTTTTTCTTTAAGTCCAAGTATATAGATATTTTGGTCTATACCTATACGAAGTTTTGCATTATGCTCTTTCGCAAAGTTTGCAAGTTTGAGCATCTCCTCACTTTTGAGTCTTCCAAAATCGGTTTGGTAGAGATAAGCATAGCTTCCATCGCTGAGCTCTTCAAACTCTTGAAACTCTCTGTGCTCAAGTTGTAACTCTCCCTCTGATGGAAACTTCTTTCCAAACTCAGTCTCTATAAGCTCTTTGAGACCCTTCATCCCTATCTCTTCAATCATATAAAAAAGGCGTGTTTTTGAACGAGAAAAACGGGAGCCATGGGTATAAAATGTACTTACAAATGCTTTAAAAAACTCTATAACTTCGTGAGATTCCAGAAAAATATCTGCACTTTTTGCTACTTCAGTATTTTTCCCACCCATGTAAATGTTAAAGCCATAAGTTTCATCTTTCTTAGCCAGAGCAAAGTAGAGGTCATTGGCAAAAAAGGAGTTTACATTTGCACTATTTCCAGAGATGCCGATACTAACACGTCTTGGGAGCATGCCTACATATTTTGGATTTTTTAGAATATAGGCTTGCATCTGCTCTATAAGTGGATGGGTTGTGATTTTGGAGTATTTGTTCACTCCATCATAAACATCAGTGACTATATTTCTAACATTATCACCAAAACTCTGCCATGTAGTAAGTCCATGGGTATTGAGCTTACTCCAAATCTCTTTGACATCATCTGAGTAAACATCGTGAAACTGAAAGCCTGCACGAGCGGTTATGACAAGTGTTAAATCATACTCTTTCACTATTTCAGCTATAAAAGAGAACTGCTCATGAGAAATCTCTCCCCCACCATTTCTAAGTCTAATGGTAAACTCATCTTCAAGAAAGTTTGTGTTAAAGATACCAAAATCTTGTAAAAAGTATCTATCTCCCTCGCCCAAAGAGTCAAAATCAGTTGTCATAATTTCATCGAAGTAATCAAAAGGACGTTGTCTCGCCTTATACTGCTCACGTTTGTTTAACTTTTTTTCTAAATCATCTGACATAATCACTCCAAATTTTAAGAGTTACTATATTAGCAAAAAAAATGTTTAAAAAAGATGCTTTATATCAAGGTTACTAACAAACAAACAATCTATGTTATAATAAAATAAATTTACAATTTAGGAATAGTTCAATGGCAAAAGAACACTCATTTGATATTAGTGCGAAGATAGATATGCAAGATTTTAAAAATGCGATTAATTTAGTGGATAGAGAAGTATCGAATCGTTATGATTTTAAAGGGACTACTTATGAAGTAACTTATAATGAAAAAGCGAAGACTTTAGTACTTATTGCATCATCAGATAATAAGCTTGATGCTCTAAAAGATATAGTCATTAGTAAGTTTTTGAAACAGGGACTCTCTTCTAAAGTTCTTGATGAGTTGAAAGTAGAAGACTCTTCGGGTGGAAATAGAAAGGTGACTTTTAAAGTAGTAGATTATATTGAGACCAAAGAGGCTAAAAAAATAACTGCTGAGATAAAAAAGATGAAACTCAAGGTAAATGCACAGATAGAGGGTGATTATATTCGTGTCAAAGGTGCAAAACTTGATGACTTACAAAAAGTTATGAAGATGGTAAGAGAAGCAGAGTGGGATGCTCCTTTAGTTTTTGAAAATATGAGATAAAAGGAGAGTTGTTATGAAAAAAGTAAGTGTTGGTGAGGCTGCTGCGCATTTTGGAGTCTCTAAAGAGGCAATTCATAACCGTATAAGAAGGGGCTCTTTGGAAGTTGTTATGGAAAATGGTGTAAAGATGATTTTACTTGATGCCTCAAAGAGTGTGGCGAGTAGAAGCAAAAGAAACTCCAGTGCTAAAACATCTCAAAATGATGAGAGATATTATAAATTATTGCAAGAACAAAATGAAAAGCTTCAATCTCGTGTAGATACGCTTGAGAATGAAACACGTTCTCTTCGTGATCAAAAAGAGCTAATGCTTATAGAAGAGAGAAAAAAAATAGAGCAAATCTATAAAGAGAAAGATGAACAACTTAAAAATATTCTTAGTACACTCTCTTCACAGTTTATGCTTTCCTCTCCTGAAGCTAAAGAGGTAGAGACTGTTGAAGTCGTTGAAATAGAGGAGGAGATAAAAAAGAGTAAACCTATCTCTTTAAAAAAATATCTCAAAACAATGAAACTTTCAGATAAAAAGATGCAAAAAATAGAGAAAAAATTTAAAAAACTAGCAAAAAATGATAATAGAATTACCATTATTGGTAAGAAGTACTATATTGATTTAGATAAATATGACTATAGTGATCTCTTTTAACAACTCTCTATTTTATCTCGACCATTATCTTTTGCCATATAGAGTTTTTGGTCAACCATCATGATGTAGTCATTTACAAATGATGGTTTATAGGCATACTCTGGTTTAATCTCCATCATTCCGATGCTTACAGTCGCTTTAATCGTTGTCCCATTATGCTCTAAGGAGCTGTTTTTAAAATTTTTACGAATGTTTTCTAAAACTTCTCGTCCTTTGTCCCTACTTACAGCTGGAAGGATAATGATAAATTCTTCTCCTCCATATCGAATAATAACATCTGAGTTACGCAGACTTTTTTTAACTACATCAACAAAGATTTTTAAAAATTTATCCCCTGCTATATGACCATAGCTATCGTTGATATTTTTAAAAAAATCTAAGTCACACATTGCAAGTACAAAAGGATTGCTTGTTGCCAGAGAGAGCTCATACTGACTCTCAAAGACACTGATAAGTCCATTACGATTTAATGCACCTGTAAGTGCATCTTTGGTGATTTTTTTGTTAATAATTATCTGGTCAAGGAGTGCTAGTTCTGTTCCTATACTCAGTGAAATAAGTTCACATTTTTCTAAGTAGGTAATTAATACATGGTACTCATTCTTTTGAAGAAGTTTATAAATTTTATTTGCAAAGAGGTGTAGATTTTTATGAATTGTTGCAATCGTTTTATATTTAGAGTTATTGTGAATGATTTTTTTTGCATCACTCTCTAGCCATTTTCCAAAGATACAAACAGTATGATTGAGTTCTGGAAAGTTATAAGTATCTTGCTCTTTTATATGTTGTGCTAAATCAGTAAGCCAAATCAGATGTGACTCATAGTGCTGAATAAGATTTTTTTCTACTAAATCAGAGAGGGAGTCTCTTCTAATATTGTTTTGGGAGATTAAAGTATCTACATACTTTAAAAGATAAATATGAGCGATATTGTCATTAATCTCTTTAAATAATTCTAAAATTTTAATAATATCTCTGTTAATAACATCTCCAACCATTCGAGAGATAAGAAGATTTTTCATGCCATAAATTTCATTTGACATGATAGTGTAAGGGATATTATAGGAGATTTTATGGTGGGCTATCTGTTCAAAATATTTTATAATTTGCTCTGAGTCAAAATGAGTGTGAAAAGCATTTAAAATCTCTTTATAATACTCTTTTACTATTTCAACTCTCTCATCACCAGTTGTATCTACACAAGCTGTATACATATCTATAAAGTCTTGAAGAATAATCTCTTTATCTTTTAATGATTCTGAAAAGTCATAGTTCACAGTATACCCCTTTTTTATCTATAAATCGTCTAATTTAAGTGTAAGTCCTTTAAGGTTAGAAATAGGATGTGAATAGGCAATCCCTGCACCTTCTCCTGTAATGTCAAGTTCATTGACAATAGCTTTAATAATGTTTTCAACATTCTTAGTTTGAGTAATAAACATAAGATTTGAATCTGTTTCACCTTCGTGGAGTCTATTGTAGAAATTTTCCATTTTTTCAAGACCCATACCATGTGCTTTAGTTATAGTCACGCCTCTTGCCCCTGCATTTCTCGCTGCAAGTAGAGCTTTTTCTTCTTTTCTATTTGGAACGATAACATGAACGGCGGAGAAAGGCATCTCATAGGAGTGGCGTTTGTCTGTTCCTTGAATATTAATGGTAGAAAGATTCATGTTGTGTACATCTTCTATGGCATGACGTAATTCATCCATATGAAGCTGCTCTTTTTCATGAATACCCTTGACACCCATCTTCTCTGTGATAATACCATAGAGCATAACTGTAATCATAGGAAAGAGTGATGCAAAAGCGATAAGTCCAAACCCATCAATAAGTGGATCACGACCAGGTATATTTGTCGCAAGACCTAAACCAAGTGCAGCAACGAGAGGTACAGTAACTGTTGAAGTTGTTACTCCACCACTATCATAAGCGATAGGAATAATGTATTTTGGAGCCATAAAAGTTAAAGCGATAACAAAAAGATAACCAGCCATAATGTAGTAAACTATCTCCCCTCCAACAACAATTCTATATGCCCCAAGAGAGATACCAATAGCTACCCCAAATGCAACAAAGAGGCGAAGTACAAAGTCATTTATTTTTCCATCACTTATCTCTTTTGCTTTTCTAGCAATTGCTGTTAAAGATGGCTCTGCCATAGTGGTCGAAAAACCTATAAGAAAGCCAAAGGAGTAGATAATGATGTTGTTATCATAACGTGTGAGTTCTAGTGCCATAGTCTCACCAACAGAGAAAAGACCCATCTCTAAACCAACTATAAATGCATCAAGACCAAGAATAACAAGACCAAAACCGATAATGACATTTTTTAAGTTATCAATTGGCTTTTTAAGAATGATGTATTGAAAAAAGAGAATAACTGCTAAAATAGGAACAACATCAACAACAACACCACCAAGACCTTTTAAAATATCAATAATTTTAAAATCAAATTGAGCTGCTGTATTTCCAACAGCTTGAGTGATTTCTACTACCTCTTTTTCAAGAGGTGTAATAGTACTGATAGTAGGTGCATCAATAAACTCATAAACAGCAATACCGTAAAATTGTACAAATATCATTGGAGTGAGTGATGCAAAAGCGATGAGCCCAAAACCATCTAAAACAGGGTTTCTTCCCTTAATCGTTGATGCAAGACCGATGCCTAGTGCCGCAACAAGAGGAACAGTAACTGTAGAAGTTGTAACTCCACCAAGGTCATAAGCAAGACCCACTATCTCTTTTGGTGCAAACATAGTAGCACTCACAACCATCACATAACCCGTGATGATGTAGTAGTGGATAGGATGCCCTTTTATAATTCTCCAAACACCAAGTACAATGGCAAAACCAACACTAAAGGCGACAACCATTCTTAGTGTTGTGGTATCAATTCTTCCTGAACTAATACTTGCTGCTTTTTGGGCAATGACGATAAGAGCAGGCTCGGCAATAGTAGTACCAAAACCTATCATAAAAGCAAAAATAACTATCCAAAAAGTCGAACCTTTATGTGCAAAATCACTAGCGAGACCCTCTCCAACAGGGAATATACCAACTTCTAAACCTAAAAGAAAAACAGCTAACCCAACACCAACGATAGCTAAACCAATTGTAGTGCTTAACCAGTTTTCTGGAACACTCTGGATGATAGCGAGTTGAAAAAATACTATCACCAAAATAATTGGCATAAGGTCACGAAATGATTCTTTGAGTAACTGTAAAAATGAAGATATACTTAACATTTAATAACCTTTATAAAATATATATGCTAATAATAGCAAAAGAAGATAATATATAGATTATATTGAGATAGTTTTAGCAAGTTTAAATCTTTACTTTGGTAGAATTACACTCTTCAAAAAGGACAGCTGGCCGAGTGGTCGAAGGCGCTCGCCTGGAACGCGGGTGTAGGGTAACCTACCTAGGGTTCGAATCCCTAGCTGTCCACCACTTAAATCTATTAAAAAATAATACTTTTCACACAATATAAAGGTTTCTCATTTGCCAAAATTTATAGATATAGACCCCCTTAATAAAACTTCTTTAGAAAAAATGGGCTTTTCATGGCATACAGATTTAGAGAGTGACTATATAGTTTTAGATAAGTTTTTACAGCTCTCTTCTGTTGAGGTTGAGGCATATGTCAAAGCTACAAATGAGATTTATAAAATGTATGAGACTTCTGCTGAGTACGTTGTGAAAAATGAGCTTTTTGAAGAGCTCGATATTCCTCCTAAATTAATTCCTCAGATAAGAAAAAGCTGGAAAAAAGAGAGAGGAAATCATCTCTATGGTCGTTTTGATTTGAGTGGTGGTATAGATGGCAAAGAGATAAAACTTATAGAGTTTAATGCAGATACACCCACTGTTTTACTTGAGAGTGTTGTGATTCAGTATATGATGTTGCAGTATAACAAGAGTGTTGAAGCTGAACAGTTTAACAATATCTATGATGCAATCTCGCAAACATTTTTAAAGATTGCTAAGAGTCAAAAGGGAGAATATAGTCGTTTTTTATTCTCCTGTGTCAAAGATATTCATGAGGAAGAGGTAACTACAAAACTTTTAGAGAGTATGGCTAAAGATGCTGGACTTATAACGGAGTTCTCTTTTCTTGAAGATACAGATGTCGATAATGGTTTTGATTTTTGGTTTAAGCTCTACCCTTGGGAGTATATGGAAGATTTTCAAGTAGAAGGTCATACTATGATGCTCAATCCTGCCTATACACTCCTTTACCAATCTAAAGGGATGTTGGCTATTCTTTATAAGCTTTTTCCTAACTCCCCCTATTTGCTCAAAACAGAATTTCAGCCAATAGAGGAGAAATATGTTCAAAAAAGAATGTTTGGACGAGAGGGTGCAAACATAAATATAGTAGAAAATGGTGAGATAATAACTGCAACAGATGGTCTATACGCAGAGTATAAGTCTATCTATCAAGAGTATACAGAATTTGTAAAAGATAAAGAGAACAACCACTATCAAGCAGGTGTATTTTATAGTAATGGTGCTTGTGGCATCTCTTTTCGAAGAGGAGCAGAGATTCTAGACGATAAGAGTCAAGTTCTCGCTCATGTTGTTAGATAGAGTCGTTGAGCCTATTGAGTAGTTTTGTCATACTCTCATCTTCTTTTTGTAAGACAGAAGAGAGCTCAGAAGTGAATTTTCCAGCTGAGTGTCTGTTTATCATGGCTTGTAGTTTAGATGAAACTGCATTTGCTCTTACTTCATCATCAACTAAGTAAGCGAGTAAAAAGCTACTTGCACTCCACTTGACTAACATATCATCATTTCTTGTTGCATTTTTAAGAGCAGTAACAAACTCTTGAATAACTGCATCATCTAAGCCCTCTTCACTAAAAATTTCTATCAGTGTAAGCCCTACTATTTTTTCATTAAAGATAGAAGCATCTTCGTAACTCTGTTTTATCTGTAAAAAGTACTGTTTCGCATAGGCTCCACTTTTGAGATCTATACTTGCGTTGTTTTCTATCATGATTCGTTTAATAAGTGTTTGTGTTATATCTGTAAAGGTTACGATTTTAAAACTCTCTACATCTTCATTTATAGAGACAGAGTAAGCATGAGGATCATGGTTTTGGCTTAAAAGACTGACAACCCTATCTATCTCGTCAAGTTTTAAGATAGCTTCAAACCATGTCTCTTGCTCGGCTATTTTGTTTGCATTGAAGTAAGATGGGTGTGGTACAAAGTTATTTACAAATGGACCAAAGTTTCTTTTGTACTCTTTGAGTGAACTTACTCCAAAAAATGAGTTAAAAGCTTTGTTCGTGAAGACAATATCGTCATTTTTAAAAATAACAATAAAATCCTCTTGTAAGTTGGCAATCGCTTCTATCAACTCTAAACAACTCTTTTCCATAATATAACTCCACTCTTTATCTGCAACATTATAGCTTATAATAGAAATTTTGCTACAATGTTTTAAAAAATAAGGTCGTTTTAGTGTCTAAAAATATTTACTTTTCTCAGCTCTTTTTACTTTTTCTTCTCCTTTTTACCTCCTCTTGTAGTGATTCAAAACCAGAAAAACTCTTTATAGGCTTCAGAGATGATTTTAATGCTACAAGTATTGACTTAAACAGAGAACTTCAAATCACTGTCTATGCAGAGTTCGATGATGCAACACAAGAGAGTGTGACAGATGAAATGCTCTGGAGTAGTTCAGATACAACAATCGCTACAGTTTCAAATGGTTTGGTTGCTACTACATCAAAAAGTGGAAGTGTGCAGATAAGCTATAAAACGAAGGACATTGCTAAGGGTGACATAGCTTACTTTGAAAAAACATATAATGTGAATGTAAAAGCTTTGGAACTACTTAAAATAGAACTCTCTGAGAGTTCTATTGTTTTATACGAGGGTGGTACACATTTGTTACATGCAACAGGAACTTTTGAAGATAACAGTAGTTCTGAAATATCCTATCAAGATATTACAAATGATTGTAGTTGGGTGAGTGCAGACAGCAATATAAGTAGTGTCGATACACTACTCAATAAAGGTTTAGTGACAGCAAGAAATATAGGTATAACAACTATAACTGCTTCTAACTTAGGTCAAAGTGCATCATCTATTGTCGAAGTCAAAGAGATAGAGTATACAAAGATAGAGATAGATACAAATGAAACCATTTTTAATGTTGAGCAGAGTATAACTCTAGAAGCTTCAGCTTTTACAAATGATGGAAAAAAAGTCTATTTGGATGCAGAAGAGTTAGAGTGGAGTAGTAGTGATGATGAGATAGTGAGTGTAACTGGTAATAGAGCAATAGCAAAAAAAGCTGGTGAGGTGACTATCAAAGCACTCTATAAAGAAGATATTACGTTAAGTGATACGATAAGTTTAGAGGTTGATAAAGAGGAGTATGTCCGAATTTTTAAAAATGGTATAGAAGTGGAGTTTCCTTTTGCACAAAGTAGTGAATACACTACTCTTCCTGTGCTATTAGATACTTTTACCCTAAGGGCTGTTGGAAAAGATTTTCATGTTCAAAACCTTTTAGTAAAAGATTTTAATATTACCATTATAGACAGTAATGAAGCTTATTTTGATGGAGTGAGTAATGGAGAAACGATTTATGAAGATGTCAACCTAACATATACATTAGTGCATAGTGCAACCCAAAAAGAGTTACACTACTACTATACGATAGATGATACCTTTAGTAATAGTTTTAGCCAGAAGTATAAAGAGTTAGACTAAAAAATATAACGTAAGTTAATGGCAATGGTATTATCACCTTTTGCTTGAAAATCGCCACTCTCTGTGGTATAAAAGTAGGAGTATTTGAGAGTAGATATAAAATACTCTGTTATTTGATAACCTATACTAAGAATAGCCTGAGCAGAGAAAATGGATTCTTCTGTCTCAATGTTCTCTATATCTATGCTACTCACTCCTACTCCAAAACCAATAGATGTAATAAGATTACTTTGATTATACCCGCTATAGTAAAGGTTGAACATTTGAGAATTTGTACTAAGTGTACCATCTACTTTTACAGCATAGGCACTTCCTGTTGAGAGACTGTATAAATTGTCTGATTTATACCTCTCTTCAAATTCAAATCTAAATTGCTCAATTTGATAACCAAGGGAAGCTGATGCTAAGTAACCTTGATCATACACGTAAAATCTATTTGTCGTCTCGATGGTGTCACTTAGACCTAACCCTCCACCAAGTTCTATATAAAACCCACTGGGTGCTGCTTGAGATAAAGAGCAAAGAGAAGAGAGACAAAGAGCTATTTTAGTGAATGAGTTAGTTAATGATTTCATAAAAAGGAGTATACCTAAATAAAGATTTAGATATTTTTAGTGGGTATGATTAAGAGAATTTTCTCATAAAGTTATTTCTTTTGAGAATAGACTTACATTTAAAAAAAATTTTGTTGAGAGTAAAAAGATTTGCAAAGACGAGAGCAACTACAAGAAGTTTACTAGGAACGCCTAAACCTGTAAGAATGACAAAAATTATATAACTTAAAAGTAACATGATTGAAATCTGAAGAAACATATAAATGCGTGGAAGTACTTGAGAAGTTGATCTTCTATTGTTATGTTCTGTTCTCATTTTCAAAAATACTCCTTTGAGTATAAAATATTTAATTTTGTTTTAAAAAAGGTATTCTATCATAAAAAATAGAAAAACAGAAGAATCCTATCTCTGCTAAAGTTTTAAAAAGCATTAAAGTGTATTGAAATAGTAGTCCCAACTGACTCTTTTGAGTTAATAATTATCTTATATTTATACTCTTTTATAATTGCATCAACTATGTTAAGACCCACTCCAAAACCACCAGCATAGGAGTTTGCTCTTACAAAACGTTTGAAAATATCATCAAGTTTTTCTTGAGCTATACCTATCCCTTCATCTTTTATTGTAAAACTACTGGCTGTTGTTGTAATGGTAATAGTTGTATTTGGCTTAGAGTATTTGATGCTATTACTAAGAAGGTTATTGATAAGCATCTTTGCTTTTGTTGGTGGTATGCTGAGGGGACATTTTTCTAGTTGCGTAGAGATAGTGATATTTTTCTTCTCTAGTAGTTCACTAAAGTACTCGATTGATTCAGTGATGACTTTGTCAAACTGTAAGTTTTCAGCCTGTTCGCTTTTATGATCAAAACTTAAAAAACTGAGAGATGCATAAATATCGTAGAGTTGCTTTGTACTGATACTAATATTTTTATTGATTTTTTCATCATAAGATTTTTTTCTTTTGAGTCTTGAAGTACTCATCATAAGTGCGGTGATGGGAGTGTTAAGTTCATGTGTCGTATCTTTTACAAACTTCTCTATCTCTCTCATCTTGTCTCGTATAGGTCGTAAAAATATATAGGATAAAAAGACAGATATGATGATGATGAAAATAGCTGTAAGTATTACAGTGTAAGCCACTCTATTTTTTAGTGCCGCTACATTTTGATTACACTGATTACTTTGAATGACTACATACTTTACACCTGCATGCCCATTCGTTTTTTGAGAGATTAAAGTAAAAGAGTTATCTGCCATATAAAACTCTTTTGAAAAATTAACTCTATTTTGTATCTCACCATCGAGTAGTTTTTTATTTTTGTCAAAAAGAGCTATGGAAGCCCATGGTGAACTCTCAAGTTGATACTTTTTACCCATCATATCAGATTGAATGATGTTTGCACTCACTCTATCTGCTATCTGTGTCATTTTATAAAAGTTATTGTTCATCTCTAGTGCAACTTGGGAAGTAAAAAACCAGTAGGCAGCAAGGGCTAAAAATATAAATGAACTTATAAGATAGAGGGCTAAAAAGGAGTAAAAGGATTTTTTTGTAAGCTTATTCATACATATAACCTGCACCACGAATCGTTGCTATTTTCTCTTTTCCGATGATATCTCTTAATGTTCGAATATGCGACCGAAGTGTAGCGTCACTTGGAATGGAGTCAAAATCCCATATATTTTGTATTAACTCTTCAGAGGAGATAAGTCGCTCTTTATGGTTAAGAAAGTAGAGGAGTAGAGAAGAGTCCTTAGCCCCTAAAGAGAGTTTGATACCATCTTTAGTAATCTCTTTACTTTCGTGACAAAAGGAGATGCTATTAGATATAAAAAGCTCTTTTTTCTGTTCAATGTTAAAAAGGCGTTTTGTATTTTGTATTCGTGCACTCAACTCTTCAAGCTCAAAAGGCTTTTTGATATAATCGTGAGCACCTAAATCAAAAGCTTTTTTAAGGTACTCCGTATCCCTATAAGCAGTAATGAAAATAGTGGGTGTAGTATCGTTGAACGAGCGTAACTCTTCAAGGAGTTCAAGACCATTTTTACCCGTTACATTGATGTCAAAGATAAAGAGATCATAACTTTGAGTGTTTAACTGTTGAAATACCTCTTCAGAGTTGTACGCATAGTCAACGAGAAACTCCTCTCTTAAATAATCTAGTAAAATATCAGACAGTACCGCGTCATCTTCCATCAGAAGTATTTTCATCCGCTCCCTTTAGTAGGCTGTAGAGTTTATGTTTTACTATTATAATCATTCCAAACTTTATAAATGGTTTCCTCTAAATTTTTTAAAGAATATCTCCAGTTTTCGAAAAAAACACTAAAATTAGGTACAATAACTTAGAAGAAATTAGGAAGATAATATGCAGAGTATTTGTATCGGTCGTCAACCTATTATAGACTCTCATTTAGAACTCTGTGCGTATGAAGTTCTTTACAAGGGTTCTAAAGAGGTTTTAAGTAGGTATAGTAGTGCCTCCATCGTAAATAATGTACTCAATAAGTTTGGAACGCAAGCATTGCTTGGTGGTAGGCGAGCCTTTGTAAAGATAGATGAGAAATTTTTACTGCATGATATTATTTTTTCGATTCCAAATAGTTTTTTTATCTTTAGTCTCTTAGCAGATGTAAAGATGAGTGAGCGAGTAGTTGAACGCATCGAACAACTTAAAGCAAAAAACTACTCTTTGGGAATAGATAAACTCTCTCTTAATGAAGATGTATTTGTAAAGTATAAAGCTGTTTTAGAAAATATAGATTTTGTAAAGTTAGATGTAAAGAACTCTCAACAAGAGAAGCTCAAAGAGTTGATTCAAAGATTGAAAAGTAAGGGTATGACTGTTGTTGCAGACAATGTGATGGACAATAGTGCTTATGAAGAAGCAAAAAGTCTAGGATGTGATTGGTTTCAAGGTTACTTTTTTGCAGAACCAAAAATCTTAGAAAATGCAAAGTATGAACCCTCGAATATGGCTGTTTTAAAACTCTACAATCTTTTGATGCAAGATGTAAACATAGATGAAATAACAAAAGAGTTTGAGAACAACCCTGAAATCACAGTACAGCTTTTACAGTTTATAAACTCAGGTGCTTTTCACTTTAGACAAAAAATCTCTACTATTCATCATATTTTAACACTTGTTGGTCGTATTCCTTTAGGGCAATGGCTTATGTTGATGATCTACTCAAAATCAGTCTCTAAAGAGAAGCAATCCCCTCTTATGTTGATGGTAAAGCATCGTACAGAATTGATGGAGAACATCTTAAAAGTAGTTAAACCAAATGCTGGAAGTAACCAGATAGGTGAGGCCTATTTTGTAGGGGTAATCTCTTTGATGGATACTCTTTTTAGTATGAAACTTGAAGATATTCTTGAACATATCAACATTTCAGATGAGGTAAAATCAGCAGTTTTATATGATAAGGGTCTCTTTGGAGAAATTTATAAACTTGTGAGAGATATAGAGGAGTTTAAAACAGAGTCAAATTATGATTTTGAGAAGAAGTATAGCTTGCAAGTGGGTACTATAGAGGGTATAGTGTTTCAAGCGATGCGGGATTTAAATAGTTTTGAGACTCCTAATAACTAATGCTTAAAAAGATAGAAAATATAAATATACCAGAGTTGGAGATATATAGCTCACTTCGTGAGTCTGCCTTTCGTGAAGATGGAAGTTTTATAGCTGACTCTCCAAAGGTGGTAAATCTTCTTTTAGAGAGTGACTTAGAGATAAAAAGTATGCTTGCAACGCAGGAGTATTATGATGCGTTTGCTGAACTCGTAGCGTCTAAAAATATACCTCTGAAGTATCTTACAACGAAAGATGAGATGAAAAAGATTGTGGGGCATAAGATTCACCATAACTGTATGATGCATGGCCTTAGACCTCAAGATGTTGCAGTAGAAAAGATGGATGACTCAGT
>Ga0256843_1001438_pt1 | contig 18848 bp, 20 predicted proteins | sample AlvinellametaG_FD_191572 | JGI IMG/M metagenome (GOLD analysis project Ga0256843, IMG submission 191572) | Pompeii worm associated microbial communities from hydrothermal vent at the East Pacific Rise, Pacific Ocean - Alvinella | ecosystem: Host-associated > Annelida > Integument > Unclassified ... | reverse complement strand
GCTCCCCCCGCTGCAGCAGCACATCGTCCCCAAGGCTCAGCACACCGTCCACCTCATCCCAGCGCCACCGCTGATGGCCGACGTCGCTGTCGATCTCCAGTCCATCCGTGTCCGCGGTGATCACGATCTCCCGATCCCGAAACGGGGAGTGTTCCCAGGAGCGCAACGCCCGGCGCCGGGCCAGTCCTTTGCGGCCGACATACCAGTAGAGCAGCGCCAGTGATGCGAACAGCATCAGCCCCGGCGCCCCTTTCCTGTACAGGGCCACGATCCCGAACTGAAGCAGCGCGATAAAAAACCAGCCGATGTAGCGGCGGGCCGAGTGTTCAAAAAGGTACCTGTACGACGTCTCGAACAGCTTCGCGACGTTCTCCCGGTCCCAGCGGTAGCGGATACGGATCGGCTCAGACATGCTCTTCACACTCCTCGATGATCAGATCGCTTTTTTTCAGGCAACCCCGCGCTTCCAGATCGGCGATCCGGCGCAGCGTCTCCTCATACTCTTTCTCGAAGATCGTACGGTTGTGGGTATATTTTTTCTGCTCTTTTTTGGCGTACCACCAGGCCACGGCGATGGAGAGGGCGAACAGCCCGTAGATGTACCACTGATACGCTTTGAGATCGAGCAGAACGATAAAATACTGTACCGAGAAGAGGACAAAGAACTCGATCGAGAAGATGATCACCAGCGTCGAGCTCTGTTCAAAGTCAAGCGTGTACTTCTCGATCGCACGCAGATGGTCCAGGTGGCGGTTGACCGCTTCGGCTTCGGGGCGGCACGCCGGGGAGAGACGATCGGGATCGATGTTGCGCAGGTGGATGTTGGAGAGGTTGTACTCGACGTTGATCTGCTTGTACTCTTCGAGGATCTCAGGGTGCTCGGCCATGATGGCGAGGATCTCCTCTTCGCTCACGCGCTGTTTGCCGGCGATCTTCTGCACATCCTGCAAGACCAGATCGTACAGGCCGACGGTCTTGATCTCGAGGGCGACTCGGGGTAAGTGGGTCACTATTCTGTCCTGATAGGCAATTTGGGTGTGCGTAACAGAGGGCAGACGCACGGCCTGCCCCGGCATATAAGGTAGGAAATTATCCCTTGTGCTCTTCGGCGACCGTCTCGGGTTCGATGCCGTAGCTGGCGGTGGGGTCCTTGGCCGGCTGGAAGATGCCGATGAGCCCTTTGATCCCCACGGAGAGGACAATGTTCGTCAGGAAGATGAACCACGCGATCAGCACCATCGAACCGGCGATGGCCGCCAGGATCATCCAGGTGTTGTATTCTCCATTAATGTAGAGGTGACGCCGCAGCATCCCGTCCAGACCCGCCATACCGCCAAAGGCCCCCATGGCGACCCCGCCGATGAGGTAGAGCCAGTAGTGGATCCAGGTGAGCTTCTTGCTGTAGAGCGTGGTGTTGTTGGTCACGATCGGCCAGAGCACGTACAGCGCACTGTAGAGGGTCATGTAGAGCCCCACGATGAGCGCGATGTGCACGTGCGCCATGATGATCCACTGGGTGTTGTGCAGTACCCGGTTCATCCCCATGTCGGCCTGGATGATCGCCGCGGGTACCGCCAGACCGAATCCGACAAGCCCGCCCAGCAGGTAGGCCAGCGCCGGGGTCATCTTGAGCGGGCGGGCTTTCCAGAGCGTCACAAGGGTGATGAAGAGCGCCAGCCCCTGGGTGAGCAGCTCAAACGCGGTCACCATCTCCCCCGAGATCAGTTTCATCATCTCCGGCTGCCCCTGATCGGCAAGCAGGTGGTGGCTCCACACCATCCACGAGACGAGCAGCTCGAGCATCAGGGCCGCCCGGGCGACGTTCTCCATAAAGAGCTTCTGTCCGGTGATCAGCGTCGCCAGCAGATACCACGAACCGGCCACGTAGATCAGCACCAGCCCGTCGGCGACAAGGTCAAGCCCCCACCAGAAGTAGTTTTTGTACAGCAGCGCGTCGATCGCCCCGACATTAAGCGGATGGCCGGAAGCATCAAAGATCAGATAGACCAGCACCAGGATACCCGCTCCGAGGATGACGATCGCATCGAGGAAGGTATCGACCGTTCCCCGGAAGATCGCCACCACCGGGAGTGCGAGCGCCGGCTCTTTGGAGTAGGGCGGTTTGCCGGTGAGTTTGTGCCAGAGGTTGAGCATCCCGTCGATTCCGAAGCCCGAGATGAGGAGCTCTTTAGTGGTCTTGTTCTTGTGCACCCCTACCCGCTGGAAGATCGTCGCGTAGATGTTGTAGATGAACCCAAGGGTCCCGATCATGATCAGCGCCACCCCGACGATAAAGACGATCCCGCCTATGGCCGCGAACTGCTCGGTATCAGCCGGCAGCGGCCAATAAAGCGTATAGAGCGGTGCGTACTGCCACACGAACGCCGCGATCCACGCCAGCGCTGTTCCGATGGTGATCAGCAGCCAGACAGCGTTGGCCAGCTTGATGCTGTAGAGCGGTTTTTTGGTCAAAAACGGCACGAGGAACATAAACGCCGCAAAGACCAGCTGATAGGTCGATCCGAAGATCCCCACGATCGGGTGGGCCGTCATGATCGAGAAATAGTGAGCCGGATGGTTGAACATCTCCGGCAACGGGTTGGCCGGTCCGGTCGAGACCATCCGCATGATCATCCCCTCAATGGCCACCAGACCAAAAAAGAGAAAACTCATCACCACCGCCCGCAACGTCACTTTCTGCAGCGCGTTGAGGCTGTCGGCATCAAAATCGGTTCCGTGGATCAGGTTTTTCATCAGACTCATGAGGCACCTCCTTCTTTGCATCCGACCACTTTAACGAAATCCTTGACCCGCATGAGGTCTTCTTTGCCATCATGGGAGTACTGCTCCGGGCCCGAATACTCGGTAGAGGTCAGATCGAACACCCCGTTGTGGTTAAACGTCCAGAGCATGTCGTTGGGCTCGAGGATGCCGTTGACATCGGTGCCGGGGTTGACCTGCATCTGCGTCACGAGCGATCCGTCTTTGCGGAAGAGCCCGAATCCGTAGACCAGGTCCTCACTGCGGACATCGAACTTGACCGTCTGGCCACACTGGATCACGATCTGTTTGGGCAGGCCGATCCATTGGTGGTCTTTGATCTTGAAGGTATACGCCGCGTCGGGTTTGATGTGGTGACGCATGATATCCTGGGAGACCCATGGGATGGCGTTGTAGGTGAAGATATGGTGCCCGACTCCGGCCGCGACCAAAAAAGCAATGTACCCATAGAACGGGATCCGAACGATCGAGCGGGCTTTCTCGTCACGGGTAAGATTGTACGCGAACCATGCGATGACCGAGATGATCAGCAGCGCATAGATCGAATAGGCCACCCAGTGAAAAGAGAGCAGCTCTTTGGAACTGGCAAACGACATCGTGTCCTCCTTGTACCTTGGTAGAAAAATAGGGGGTTATTCTAATCCTTTTCGGGTAACGACCGACTTTAAGAAAGGGGGAAGAGTTGATCAATTTTTAATCAGTGTTATTGTAAATATAATCTTAGGTTATCAATCTTGGGGCCTGACTGCCTATTTTTCAGGCAGTCAGGCTTTTTCCGATATGATGGGCCATCTCGACCAACCGGGCGGCGTAGCCGTATTCGTTGTCCTGCCAGGCACTGATACGCAGCAGCCTCCCGCCGGAAAGGTCCATCAGGGCCCTGTCGATCGTGGCACTGTACGGATCGGCGATGTAGTCACTCGAGACCTTCGGCTCCCCGGTATGGGCAAGGATCCCCTGCCAGTGACGATCGATCTCATCGAGGAGCGCCTGCCGCAGCGGTGCGGGATCGTGCCGCCCTTCGAGGGTGATCAGCAGATCGTACAGGGTCACCGCCGGGACCGGGATCCGGATGCTTTTGGCGTAGAGGTTCCCTTCGAGATGGGGGAAGAAGTGGGCCGTCGCCCCGGCAGCGCTGCTGTCGATGGGGATGATGTTGGCCGCCGCGGCCCGGGTGCGGCGGATATCCCGACCGTAGTGGGGCCCATCGAGCAGGTTCTGATAGGCGGTGTAGCTGTGGTACATGTGCAGGTGCGCCCCCCGGATGGGAGTGACCGCTTCGAGGGCTTTAAAGAGCGGTACGATGGCGTTGGCCGAGCAGCTGGAGTTGGAGACGATCGGCTCCCCGGCATAGTCGGTGTCGTTAACCCCCCGGATGTAGACCGGCATCCCATCCTTCGGCGGGGTGGAAACCACTATCCGCTTCGCTCCGGCGGCCCGATAGGGTTCGTTGGATGCTATGGTGAGAAAATGTCCGCTTGACTGGATCAGCACATCGACATCCAGTCCATGCAGATCGAGCCGATGCGGATCGGGCTCGGTGCGAACCGTTATCCGACTCCCGTCAACGATGAGAGCGCCCTCCCCGGCTTTCACCTCACGCTCCAGCGGACCGTACACGCTGTCAAAACGGAGCAGATAGGCCATCTGCTCCGCCCCATACAGATCGTTGATCCCCACCAGCTCCAGTGCGGGATCGTCCAGAATGATCCGGGCAGCACTCCGCCCGATACGGCCGAAGCCGTTGATGAAGATGCGGATCGGTTTCACATCAATGCTGATAGATGAAGATCCCCGAGGGGCGTTTGACCTGGTAGATATCCCGCTCAAGAAACCATCCCTGGGTATCGATGACACTCACCTGATTGGCTCCGTTGACCGAAACATACAGGGCGGGATCGAGTTTGGACCAGCGTACATGGAGGACTTTGCCGGGGAAGTGGAAGGTCTTGATGATCTTCAGCGTCCGGGTATCGATGATCTGGACGGTGGGAAAATCTTTTCCGGAAAAGGTCACGGCCAGGTATTTCTGATCGGGACTGAGCGAGGTGAAGACCGGCAATCCCTGAACATCAATGTTTTTGATAAAATGGAACTGTTTGTCGTAGACCATCACCTTGTTGTCCCCTACCGCCGGGATGAACGTTTTGTCACGGCTGAGCGACCAAAAGCCAAAATGGGGCACTTTGAGCACCGGTTTGTCCCCCTCTGCCGTCACATTGATCTGTCGGTATTTCATGGTATCCAGATCGATCACGCCGAACCCTTTGGTCAAGAAAAACCCAACGATATAGGTGTTGCCCTGGATCATCGCATCGAACGGCATCTTCCCGACCGAAAACTCTTTGAGAAGGGTAAATTTCGGTAGGCCTTTCCCGGCATTCTCATCCCGATAGACGGCGACTTTGTCCGCATCCATCTCGGCAAAGATCAGTTTGTCTTTGTCGATCTTGATCCCAACGTTTTTCGAACCGGTTTTGATCTTCTGGATCGGTTTGAGATCCCGGGTGAGGATATCGACGCTCTTGTCGTCGTAGTTGGCCACGGCGATGTAGTTTTTTCCGATGACGAATCCGATGGCTGATTTGCTGGTCTTGTATTCGGCCTCTTTTTTCTCGGTCAGCGGGTCGAACTTCACGACATAGCCGTCCCGACTGATCAGGTATCCGTCTTTTCCGTCAAACTTGATGACCCCATGGTTCATATTGTGCATCTGCTCCATGTGGCGTCGCACCAGACCATCCTCGATCACCGCGACCGACTCACTCTCGCGCTCCACAACAAAATATTTCTCTTTGGGGGCCAGATTGCCCGCCAGAAGCACTCCCCCCAATACCAAGAACCATACGATTACTCTCATTCGCTATCCTTCCCGTTCATTTTCGCACCATTGTACTCTAATTTCACTAACAAAAGTACCATTGACCCGCATCAAGGTAACGCCGGTTCGTTCGTCGGCTTTCCGAAACGGATCCGCTGTTGCAGACACGAAAAAACCCGGGGAGCAACACACGGTTCTCCCCGGGGGATCTCCTCCCCGGCATCCGAAAAGAACACCGCCGGATAGCGGGTCGTATAGTACAGTTCGATCGGATACGATGCGTGGGTATCTGCCGTTACGATGACCGCCACATAGCGGGAAGCGATCGCATGCCGGAGCCGGGAATCCTCCGCAACGGCCCGTATCAGTTCGGCTCCCTCACGGCGGCGGGGTTGCACCAGAACAACCAGCAACGGCTTGTGTGCCAGCCGGGCGGCCCGTAGCGCTGTATCGTAATGACCATACCAGTGAATGCGTTCGGCACCCCACACCGAAGAGACCAGCATCAGGATCGCTGCCAGAACCCGACCGGTACCCCGCCGGGTCACGGCACGGTCCACTGTACCCGTTTGATCTGCAACGGGAGGGTAAAGTGCCGGTCTTTCAGCGGCGCGACCCGCCGACAGCCCGCTTTGGCCAGACGGCCATAGAGGGTCACGGTCACGGTATCCCCTTTGTGGAGGTCCGGGACCCGATAATGAAGGATCTTTGTCTGATGGGCGGCCAGATTGTTCACCGTCGAAGCGGTTGCGTGGGCAGGAAGCGCGATCGGCTTGCCGTCCTTGAAAAAACGGTAGACGAAATAGGCATCCGCATCTTCGGAAGGATCGTGACGGTAGTTGTGCCAAATGGGTTTTCCCTGACGGGCAACCTCGATCTGCAGATATTTGGCCCGCGCCGGCTGGATGATCATGGGATGGCCCATTTTATTGGTCAAGGCGACCTGGAACCCTTCCGGTTCTTTTGTCAGATTGATCTCGTATCCCGTGGCGCGGAACTTCGGATCCCGGATCCCGGGAAAATCGTGCCGGGCGTGGTGCCCGCGAGCACGTTTGTCCATCTTTTCGGCCCCGCCGGAGACCTCTGCCATGTGGCAACGGATACATTCCCGACTGTCCTGTGTCGCGTCCATCGCCTGAAAGATCGTTACGTTGTTCTCATTGATCTTATGGGCATGACAGCCCATGCAGACCATTTTGCCGTATATCGGGTTGTTCACGGAGGCGTGCTTGTCGTTGTCGTCCGGATGGACCAGTCGCCCGTAGAGAGTAGGCTTATAATCCTCAGCCTGACGAGCCGGGACATTGATATTGAAGCGGTGGGCTTTTTTGACATAGGCGATCGTATGGCAAAAATAGCACGATACCCCGTCCCGATGTGTTTTGTTGTGGACATCAGGCTGCGCTTTGCCGCTGACCAGATCAGCAAGGTTGTCGGCCATGGGCATATGGCAGGGCGCACACTCATAATGTTTCGCATCCGCCGCATGGGCGATACGGCGATGCAGTTCATCACTGAAAAGGCTCCGGGCATGGGCTGAGTGCTGAAACTCCTCATAGATCTTTTCATGACATTCACTGCAGGCATGATTGTCCAGATAAGCTGTAGCAGCCTGAAGGAACATCCAACCCACTAAAAAAAAGCTCGCGAGATATTTCATGATTCCTGCACTGCCTCGATGATCTGCTGAACCGATGCGCGGTCCGCTCAACAGATCACCCTCCCCGAAGGGAAAGTGACGCGGGGGTTTTTAGGCACCCGGTACGTGCTGGCGATGCTCGACAGAATAGGTAAATGTCGGTGTCGTCAGGTTGTAGATGTATTTGACAAATTTCCCTGTCTCAGACTCATAGATACCGATCCGTCCGGTTGTCCACTCGGAGATCATGGTCCATTTGCCATGGTTCGCAGGCTCAGCATGCAGCAGACGAGGCTGGGCTGGTTTTTCAACTTTTGCACCATGCTTACCTTCAGCAATCGGGGGCAACAGTGTCTCTTTGCTCACTTTGGATGCCACTTCGTTGACCGGAACCTTCTCATACTGAGTCGCATCCCACTCCTGGAGGACCTTGTTGGTCTTGGCATCGATCAGGCGGCCTTTCTCTTTGCCGACCTCGATGATACGATCGGTCTCCAGGGTCTCTTTGTTGATCAGGTAGACTTTGTTGTAGTTCTCCGGCTTGCCGAGGACACAGTCAGACCAGATCCAGGGAGTATCTTCACCCGTACCGACGAAGAGACCACCACCGGCTGTTTTGACCTTTTTGACCACTTTCCAGCTCGGAGACTCCCAGATAACGACCGAACCGAAGTTCATGCTCTGGGTCGCGTTGAGCTGTTTGCCCATTTTCTTGTTGAACCAGCTTGAACCCTGGCCGGGGTGCGGCTTGGATTTTTTACCGGTATAGACTTTGGCAGCCAGTTTTTTGGTTTTGAGATCCACGATCCCCATCAGGTCCGATCCCTGAGACGCAACCTGAACATAGCGACCGTAATCTTCCCCTTCGTTCTCGTTCAGGAACGCATCGTGAAGGATCTTACCGATATTGGGAATATCGCCCACGATCGGGAAGTCCGGTTTGCTGTAGTCGACGATGTAGACGTGTCCAGCATCCTTGAGCGCAAAGCTGAAGTAGGGACCATACGGTGTATCAGCGATGTAGGCGACACGACTAGGTTCAATCTGACCTTCGGTATTGATGACACGACTGGTATCATAAACTTTGAGCGGCTCAAGTGTGTGCGCATCACACAGGACAGCACCACCCGGGTTGTAATCCCCTGCCATGACGTATTTTCCATCCGGAGAAACCGCCAGACCACGGGACTCCTGACCGACCTGGACCGATGCGAGTGCCGGCTGACCCGGTGCACCGATATCGAACATGGTCAGACGACCGGAACGGGAGATCGAATACGCATAACGCGGCTCGGCTTTGTTGGTCACGGTTACGTGAACCGCAAAACCTGCTTTGTGGCGCGAAAGGACTTTACCCGTTGTCGAATCGATAAAGTCAACCAAGGAGGCATCCCGCTCGGTAGCGAAAGTAATGTCCTTGACATTTTTCACTTCTCCGCCATCGTATTTGATGTTGCCGTCTTTATCCACAGGATATTTTTTGGCCAGGGCTTCACGATCGGCCAGTTTGGTCCAGGACTGCTTGACCTCTTTAAGATCCAGCTTGAGCTCGACAGTGTTCTTCCAATCCATCAGCCAATCGACCATTCCCGTAGCATCATCTTTTGTGAACTTCTCTTTCCATGCCGGCATCGCGGTATTCTCACGACCATTCAGGATCGTCTCCGCGAGGAATTCCCGGTTTTTCTTTTTGAGCGCTTTGGGACGGAGATCAGACCCTACCCCACCTTGGTGGATCGGTCCGTGGCATCCCTGACACTCTTTTTCATACATTTTGGCAAAATCCATACTCGATGTACCAGCCATAGCCATCGTGGCAGCGAAACTGCTGACGGCAACCAAGCCCATCACGTTACGTAATTTCATTTTCTCTCCTTTTATTGAAATGAACACTTAATGGTACCACCTACTCTTTTATTTTAAGATTAGGTGATACCCAATTGGGTTTGATCGTACCAAAGTGGTACGAACGGTAACTCATTTGCCCAGTTTTTTCTTTTCGCTGAAATAGATCCAGAACATCGGCAGCACGATGATCGTGTGCAGAAAGATCGTCAGCGTCAGCGGCCCCTGATTGAGCCAGCCGAAAAAGCTTGGGTTGACATCGGTAAACGTTTCAAAGAACATAAATACTCCTTTTTAATGGTTCGGCGGGCCGAAGCCCGTGTCCGATCAGGCTTCGGCCGCTCTGGCTTTTTTGCCGATGGTGAGCAGATCGATCAGCAGGTAAATAAACCCGACGAAGGTCACCAGACCCATGATCAGCCGCCAAAGCTGTGCCTGGACATACCAGGGGAGATTTTGCGCGGTGAAGAAGGCCTGCCAGCCGCCACCAAGCTCCGCCCGCTCAACCAGCACCTGCTCATAGCCGGCGATGGTGAGTGCCACGGTCATGCCCAGCACGCCAAAGGTGATCAGGACGATCGCCATCTTGGAGTTGAAGGTCGCTTTCATCCGCTTGACACCATACACACCCTGGACGCCCATGTACATCATCCCGATCAGGATGGTCGCATAGGCACCAAAGAACGCCAGGTGACCGTGTGCAGCGGTAAACTGAGAACCGTGGGTATAGATGTTCACCTGCGGCAGGGTATGGAAGAAGCCCCAGATACCGGCCCCAAGGAAGTTCCCGAAGGCGTTGGTGACGATCCAGGCCATTCCCGGGCCGTTCATGATCACCGAACGCTCACCGTTCTCACCCTGTTCTTTGGCCCAGTCGTAAAGGACGTGGACGAACATCGCTACCAGCGGTACCGGCTCGAGTGCGGAGAAGAGCGCTCCGATCTCCCACCAGTACTCCGGGGTCCCGATCCAGAAGTAGTGGTGACCCAGACCGAGGATACCGGAACCAAAGAGCATCAGGACTTCGATCCAAAGCCACATCTCGACGATCTCACGCTTGGCACCGATAAATTTGATCAATGCATATGCAGCGAGTGTTCCGACAAAGACTTCCCAGGTCGCTTCCACCCACAGGTGGATAACCCACCACCACCAGTACTGATCCATCGAGATGTTGTCGGTGAAGAACATTCCCGCCAGGTAGAGACCGGCCAGTGCCAACAGGTTGGCGACCATAACGGTCATGATCCCGGTGCGGCGCCCTTTCATGTAGGTGAAAAAGACGTTGGCATAAAATGTCAATACAACGACGACGATCCCGTAATCAGCCCAGCGGGGTGCTTCGATGTATTCACGCCCCTCATTGATAAACCAGATAGTCGAATCGGTACCCGGGCCGATCTGAACAAAGATATAGACCAGGACCACGACTGCGATCGCAGCGGTCAGTACCCAGAAGGCAAGTTTGCCCAGCCCGGCACCTACCACCTCTTCGCCTGTCTCATCGGTGGTCATATAATAGACCGCACCGATCATCGCAAAGAGCATCCAGACGACCAGGGCGTTGATGTGAACCATCCGCGCGACCGAGAAGTCGAAGATCTCGAAGAGAAAGCTGGGGTAAATAAACTGAACCGCCGCGATCAGGCCCATCAGCAGCTGCGCTCCGAACAGGATGATCGCTACGCGGAAATACATCAATCCGATACGTTGACCGGTATTGGTCAAATGATTGTTTTTGATGTTAGTGAGCATAGGAGCCTCCTGTCTTGAATGTATCTACGGTTTTGGAGAATCCGCGGGGGAAGCCGTTGGTGTCGATGCTGCTCATGTGCTTGAGGAACGCCACCAGCCCTTTGGCTTCGTCTGCGGTGATCTTCAGGTTGGGCATCATCCGTGCATGAGTAGGATACTTGGACGGATGCTGCAGAAACTCGGCCATCGCCTCCTCTTTGGTGCTTTTGCCGGTCATCGCCTGCATCGTGCCGCCGTTCTGCCACATCGGGTCTAGCCACGCTTTGGTCAGATCGGGTGCGTAGTAAGCACCGTTACCCAGCAGCGTATGACAGTTCATGCAGTTTTTTGCCTGCGAGGTCAGCTTGCCAAGATGCAGCAGGGCATCCGCCTCTTTTGGACTCCACTCTTTGCCGAAGAACGGCTCCTTTTTGCCAATGACAGGTACTTCGTGACCCCGCTTGTCGCTCATCTTGTAATCGATGTGATAGTTGATCACCGATGCAGCCGGTACACGCTTGGTGACCCCTTTTTGCAGGTCTTCTGCGGTCCCCATCGAAATCTGCCCCATGGTATCGAACGTCAACCAGATCAGCAGGATGGTCGCAAAACCGGTCACCCAGGCCGCCGAACGGCGCCAGAACGATATGCTGGTCCAGACGGAAAGATTTTCCTTGGCCATGTCTCCTCCTCTTTGTTAGTGTTTTATGTGATGTGCCTGTCCGAATCCGGGGTCCCCTCGTACCGTTCATCCGATTCGCTGATGAGACGAAAGTACAGATGCGGAATGAACAGATACGCGACCATCGTCACCAGCAATACCTTGGTGGTAAAGTGGTTGCTCTGGATCAGGACCGCGAGTTCGTACAGGCTGAGTGTCTGCAATGCCCACATCAAATAGCCGGCAATTTGCCATTTTTTGGAGAGGTACCCCATTTTTGAGAGCGTAATGATCGCTACATACCCCACGCCGAACACCAGCACCAGTGTCGACACGACAAAGATCGGCAGAAACTGGTCCGGCGCGATCTCCGGGCGGAAATAGAGTGGCTCCATTCATGGACTCCTTGCGGCTATTTTCTGCGCAGAATACCACAGAGGTATCCTGCAGGCATTGGGAGTATTATGGCAACATTCCGCCCAAAGGGGGTTGACACAGGTCAATAAAATATGATTTTTTTGGGCCGGAGGAAGAAGATCGGCCCTTTCAGTTTATCTTAAAGATATCGCTTTGGCCACGATACAACGGGCGAGATGGAACGGACGGACAAACGCTGGCGAGACAAAAGTATCTTTCTCCAGCCGCCAGCCTTTTGATTTTTGGATCACGACCGACTGAGCCGCTTTCCGTAACATTCGGCTTTCACACAAGACCGGTTTGTCGGCCTGAAAAGCCTTGCGGACATCATCCATCCGGCTGGTGGTCATCGCGTAATGCCCCCCGATCAACAGCGCACTGACAAGCAACACACCGGTGATCCCTTTGCGGGGTGCCTGCCGGGACATGAACGGCCGCGTCGTTACAAAAAGGGTGATCAGCAGTGCCACCAGTGCCATGACAAGGTAGGCCGCTTCCAGTCTGAAAAAATCCTGCATCGTTGTGTTCCTCTCTTTTATGGAGGTATCTTAGCATACCCTTCCCGCCGATCCGCTTGATACCTGTCAACCCGTCTTCAGAGAAAACCTTCTATACTATGCCCATCTCAAAAGCAACCGGAGTCACACCTTCCCCATGAAAAAATTACTTTTTATCGCCCTTTCGGCCGGGTTTTTGATCTTTGCCCTTGCCGCCTACATGCAAAGCCGCCCCACCCCCAAGAACGCACGTATCTATCAGGCCCTCAAAGCCTACAGTCCCTATTACCTCGAGAAGCGTTTTGGCGGCCTTCAGATCCGCAGCAAAACAGATAAGGGGTTCAAGGAAAAGCCTGATAACGCCGAGGTGTTCCATCGCTTCGAAGCGCTGGAAAAAGCCTGGGCCAAAAAGCACCTGAACCTGCACGGGTCACACCTGATCGTCCACGATCTCAACGGCACCCAACTGGGGGTGATCGAGCTCAAAACCCCGGACGAGAAGGCCTTCGTCCATACCTACTACGGACTTTGACATGGGATCGATGGACATCGTTCTGACGCTGGTCTTCAGCATTGTGATGCTGCTTTTTATGGCTTTTCCGGCCATCAAGATCGTCGAATGGATCGAACGGCGCATGACGATCCCTGAGCGCTGGCGTAATGTCCTGACGTTCGCGATCGTGATCTTTCTTTCGCTGCTTATCGGGGTCTTTCTACGCTATTTTTGATCCGTTTAATGGTACCGCGCCGATTTTTCGATAAAATAGCTCACTATTTTTGCACGGAGCCTACCCATGAACGAAGCCAAATACATCTGGATGAATGGTGAACTGACCCCCTGGGCGGAAGCCAAAGTCCACGTCCTGACCCATACCCTCCACTACGGCAATGCCGTTTTCGAGGGAACCCGCGCCTATCAGACCGCCGACGGGCTGGCGATCTACCGCCTCGATGACCATGTCCGCCGCCTCTACAACAGCGCCAAGATCGTCGCCATCCAACCCAACATCGACTACGAGACCGTTCGGCAGGCCCACATCGACCTGCTGCGGGCCAATGATTTCAAGGCCAATGTCTACATCCGCCCTCTCATCTATCTGGGTTACGGGGTTATGGGGATCTACCATGTCCAGGCCCCGGTCGAGACGATGATCGCCGCGTGGGAGTGGGGAGCCTACCTGGGAGACGAAGGGCTCGAGAACGGTATCACCTGCTGTACCTCTTCCATCACCCGCAATCCCAACCGCTCCACATTTGGCAAGGCCAAAGCGGCCGCCAACTACCTCAACAGCCAAATGGCCAAGTACGAAGCGATTGAAAATGGCTTCGAGGAGGCGCTGATGCTCGATGAGAACGGTTTCATCGCCGAGGGGACCGGCGAGTGTGTCTTTATCGTCCGGGACGGCACGCTCATCAGCCCCCCCAACGACAACTCGCTCGAGTCGATCACCCAGGCGACCATCCTTGAGCTGGCGCGGGACTTCGGTATCCCCATCCAGCGGCGCAACATCACCCGCGACGAGGTCTATATCGCCGATGAAGTGTTCCTCACCGGTACCGCCGCCGAGGTCACCCCGGTCCGCTCGCTGGACCACCGGGTGATCGGTGAAGGGAAACGGGGTGAGATGACCCGCCGCCTCCAGTCGGCCTATTTCGACGTCGTCCACGGACGGGATGAGAAGTATAAGCACTACCTGACCTATATTTGAGGCTCTCTTTCCCGCGTAGGTCGCAATCGTTGATTGCGACAAACAGAGGTGGTCATCGATCAGGCACGATCGATCATGAATGTGTCGGATTCGGGAGAATCCGACCTACACAGACCAACAGACCAACAACCACTCAAAGGACTTTTATGCCCGCAGACATGAACGACTATTTCAAAAAACGCAAACCCACCTCCAATAACAACGGCAACGGCGGGGACGACAACGCGCCGGAGAACCATTTTGAGAGCCCTTTTAAGGGGATGGGTGGCGGCAAAGGGATGAGTGCGCTGATCCTCATCGCCGCGATCGGGTTCCTTTTGGTGGTTTTCAAACCCTTTACGATCATCAACTCCGGAGAAGTGGGGATCAAGATCAACATGGGTAAATTCGAGGACAAACCCCTCGAGCCCGGGCTGCACTTCTTTGTCCCGGTGCTGCAAAAGATCGTCCCGGTCAACGTCCGGGTACGGATGATCACCTACTCCAACCAGAACCGCCAGGCGATCAACGACGGCTACACCCGCTACGAAGGGGGGCTGCGCCGCAATCCGGCGATCCGTGTGATGGACAGCCGGGGGCTCGATGTCGACATCGATCTGGCCGTCCAGTACCACCTGCGGCCTGAAAGCGCCCCCAAGACCATCGCCACCTGGGGCACGGCCTGGGAGGACAAGATCATCAACACCAAAGTGCGCGAGATCGTCCGCGATGTCATCGGCAAATACGCCGCCGAGAACCTCCCCCAGAAACGGACCGAGATCGCCCGGGAGATCCAGGAGACCGTCCGTACCCGTGTCGAAGCGATCCCCGGCAAGCCGGTGGTCCTCGACTCGGTGGAACTGCGCAACATCGAGCTGCCTCCCAAGATCAAAGCCAAGATCGAAGAGCTTCAGGCCGAAAAGCAGAACGTCATGATCGCCGAGCAGCAAAAAGACCGCGCCAAGCGCGAGGCTGAACGCAAGGCCGAGATCGCCCGGGGTGAAGCCCAGAAACGCCGCATCGAGGCCCAGGGCCACGCCGACAAGATCCGCATCGAAGCCCAGGCCCAGGCCAAAGCCAACAAGATCATCGCCGAGTCGCTCACCCAGCCGCTCATCCAGCTGGAACAGATCAAGACCCAGGCGAAGTTCAACGATGCCCTGCGCGTCAACAAAGACGCCCAGATCTTCCTCACCCCCGGCGGTGCCGTCCCCAACATCTGGGTCGACGCCAAAGAGAAAGCCCAGAAAGCCACTGCGGTACAACAGTAGATCAGTGGGTAGTGGGTAGTGGGTAGTGGGTAGTAAGCGGGCTGCGCCCGCAATATCTAAACGCTAAACGCTAAACGCTAAACGCTGATAGTTTCGGAGAAATTATCATGACTATCGACTGGACCAAAACCCCCCTCATCCCCGCCATCGCTCAGGATGCCGAGACCGGCGAGATGCTGATGCTGGCTTACATGAACGAAGAGGCCTACAACCTCACTCTGCAGACCGGCTACGCCCACTACTTCAGCCGCTCCCGCCAGCGACTCTGGAAAAAAGGAGAGAGCTCCGGCCACACCCAGGAGGTGCAGGAGGTGATCCTCGATTGCGACGCCGATACGGTGCTGCTCAAGGTCCACCAAAACGGTGTCGCCTGCCACACCGGCCGGCGCAGCTGCTTTTTCACCTCCGTCACACAGGAGCGGGAGATCCTCGACGCTGAAGTCGACACCACCGCCACCTACGGGATCGTCGATACCCTCTACCACACCATCCTCGAGCGCAAAAACGCTTCCGATGACCAAAAATCGTGGACCAAAAAACTCCTCGACGACCCGGCCCTGCTCCAAAGCAAGATCCGCGAAGAGGCCGACGAACTGGCCACCGCCATCGCCAAAGAGAGCGATGAGCAGGTGATCTACGAAGCGGCTGACCTCCTCTACCACGCGCTGGTGGGGCTCGCCTCCCGCGACATCACCCCCGACCGCGTCAAGCAGGAACTCGCCCGACGGTTCGGAACGAGCGGGATCGAGGAGAAAGAGAACCGGAGTAGGAATTAGGAATTAGGAATTAGGAATTAGGAATTAGGAATTAGGAATTAGGAATTAGGAATTAGGAATGATAATATTATATGGGCTTTTGTCAACCTTAAAAATACAGCAAGCCTGCACGGCTACACTTCGTTCCGACCGCTTCGGTTCCGACGCTACCAACGACAAGCAGTTGTCGTTGGCTTCACGCGTCTCACATTCCGGACGTGATTTGGAATCCCCGCGATCGCTCCGTTCCTTATCGGATCCGCGTAGGGTGTTGTGCCCTCACAACACGCTGCGATTGGAAGCCGACAGGAAATATCACCCTCTGCAGAGCGGTGTTGTCAGGAGACAACACCCTACATCTGACCTAAAAGCTTTGCAAAGCAAAGCATACCGACATTCCTCATTCCTCATTGCTACTTCCCCATTATTCAAACAAAATGTCCTATAAGATCAACAACGCCAAGAGCGTCATCCACTCTTTCCTGCTGACAGTCGGCACCACCGTGGCCGAGCCGGCGACGATCCTGCCGCTGCTGGTGCATCACTTCAGCTCCTCACTGGTGCTGGTGGGGATCTTCGCTTCGCTGTTGCGGGGCGGAGCGATCGCGGTACAGCTCTTCGCCGCGTTTTACGCGCAGGGGTATGAGCGGGTGATGCCCTACATGCACCGGGTCTTTTTCTTCCGGTTCGCGTCGTGGTTTGCCGTAGGAGCCAGCATCTACTTCGTCGGCGACCGCAATCCAACGCTCACCCTCTGGCTGATTGGGATCTTTTTCTTCACCTTCTCCTTCTCGGCCGGGTTTGGGGCGATCTACTTCAAGGAGATCATCGCCAAGGTCTTCGACTCGCAGGAGCGGGGGCGTGCCATGGCCAACCGGCAGCTGTTTGCCGCGCTGGGAGCGATCATCAGCGGCGGGGTGACCGGCTGGGTACTGGCCACCTTCGAAGCGCCGAACAACTACGCTTTTTTGTTCATGATCTCCTCGCTGATCATGCTGGTGGGGCTTGTGGCGTTCGGCTCGATCGAAGAACCGCCCAAGACCAACACCCGCCCCCGCGAAAAAAGCTTCCTCGCGTTCCTCAAGAACGCCCGCGCCCTGCTCAAAGCCGACCGGCGCCTGCAGCTGCAGATCATCGTCTCGCTGCTGGGATATTCCTTTTTGCTGGCGATGCCCTTTGTCATCATCAAGGCCAAAGAGACAGTGGAGCTCACCGGCTGGATGCTGGGGGGCTTCATCACCGTGCAGATGATCGGCGGCATGATCGGTAACCTCTTTTTGTGGAAACGGTTCGCCCCCAACTACGTCGCCATGCTCCAGACAGCCTACGGATTTATGATCGCGGCGTTCGTGATCGCGCTCTTTGCCAAAGGACCGTGGGCCTATGCGCTGATCTTTTTTATCTTCGGGATCGGGATGGACGGCTTTCGCAATGCCGACACCAACCTCGTGCTGGAGATCGCCCCGGAGGACAAGCGCCCCATCTATGTCGCGATCCAGTCGACCATCGTCTCGCTGGGGCTGTTCTTCTCGATCCCCGGCGGGTTCATCCTCGAATACACCAACTACACCACCCTCTACCTCATCACGCTTGCGATGATGGGGGTCGGCCTGTGGTACACCCACAAGCTGGGGCAGCACACCGATTGATCCCCAGCGCATTTTACTTCGGTTAAACTTCACCTCCTACAATTGCATCAAACAACCCAAAAGGAGTCAACCATGAAACGACCGATCACATACCTCGCCCTCACCGCTCTGCTGGGTGCGCTCAGCTTCGGCGCGGTGCAGGTAACCCAGGCCAATCCGGCCAATACCGCATCCGCCACACCATCGACGGTAAACGATCCGTTCGCACAAATGGACCGCGTTTTCGAGATGCAAATGCGACAGATGGAGCAGATGCGCCGTCAGATGGACGCGATGTTCCGCAACTTCGAGCAGGGCTTCCAGGCGCCCAATTTCCGCCAGACCCCGAACCTGATCCACTCCTCCGGGGTGTTTAGCTCCGGCTTTCAGAACAAAGGGGACCACTACGAGCTCACCCTGCGGATCAATGATCTCAAAAACGCCAAGGTAGAGATCGCAGTGCGCAACGGCATGCTCACCATCACCACCCATACCCAAAAGCACCAGGAGCAGTCCAAGGGCAACTACGGCAAAGTGATCAGCTTCGCCAGCAGCAGCTCTACCCAGAGCGTCACCCTCCCGCCCGATGCCGATGAAGCGACCATCAAAGCGGAACAAAAAGACGATACCATCACCATCACCATCCAGAAGAAAAAAGGTGCCGCCCAATCCGGCAAAGTGATCCCTGTCGCCCAAAAAGACGCCAACAAAAGCAGCAAATAACCCCTCTTCCCCCTTCAAAAGGGGAGAGGCTGCCAAAAGAAGTACGTATGGCTCACCGGTGAGCAGATCCGGTCACGTCGGGTGGTCGGGGTTGCCTCCGGCGAAGTAGTTGCCGTCGAAACTCACCAGCGAATAGGTTCGGTCACGCCCCAATGCGTCGACCAGACCGTCGATGCTCAGGAACCCCACGCTGTCGGCGCCGATATACTCTGCGATCTCTTCAGGAGTTTTGCTGTTGGAGATGAGCTCTTCACGGGTGGGGGTGTCGATGCCGTAGCGGCAGGGGTATTTGATCTCGGGGGCGGCGATACGCATGTGCACTTCGGCCGCGCCCGCTTCACGCAGCATCTTGACGATCTGACGGGAGGTGGTCCCACGCACGAGGGAG
>Ga0256843_1001436_pt1 | contig 18862 bp, 18 predicted proteins | sample AlvinellametaG_FD_191572 | JGI IMG/M metagenome (GOLD analysis project Ga0256843, IMG submission 191572) | Pompeii worm associated microbial communities from hydrothermal vent at the East Pacific Rise, Pacific Ocean - Alvinella | ecosystem: Host-associated > Annelida > Integument > Unclassified ... | reverse complement strand
ACGTAGTTTTAACAGGTGATATGATTTTATTCGGGGACATGTTTAGGTTTATAAAGCCGCTGTTGTTGACATCTCCGAAATTGTTGGCAAGGGAAATACCGTTTAATGTTTTTATTATTCCTGTCGTTGAAGCGGAGATCGAACCTTTATTGATAATTGTACCGTTGTTGTCAAGGTAATTATCGACATATCTTATTGCGATGCCTTCCATCGTTACGTCTTTAAAAAATATTCCTGCATCGTAGTTACTTGTGTAACTGAATGCTATGTTACCGTCATTTATTATGTAATTATTCGGATTTGTGTGGCCGGTGGCAATACCTTCGAGTAACAGATTGTCCGATAAAAGTTCATAATTATTGAAATAAGATATGTTTATGTTTCCTTTGTTTTCAATCGTACCGTTCATATCCCATGTGAATATTCCGAAGAAATTAGTATAATGCTCATTTTTATTAATGTTGTATTTGTGTGTGATGTTTATGTTTATATCCCCGTAATTTCCGATATATCCGTCATTTTCGGTAGCGATTATCAAACAGGATGTACTATCTGATATTATATAAGAAAGATCCGCGTTTACTTCAATCAGTTTATTGTTTATTATTTTTCCGTTTTTGGTGTTGGTATCTACACCCATAGCCGCTATACCGTTTTTTGGCGTGATATTAAACGTCAACTTTCCGTTATTGATTAAAGAAGCGTTGTTGTCTCCGTTTACTATCATCGATATTCCCGAAACCGGGTTTTCGTAAGAGGTTGTAAGGTCTATTAGTCCGTTATTGACGATGTTTGTGTTTGAAGCGTTATTTGCGAGCATACCTACAAATATCCCTGAATCGGAAGTTCCCTCGATTGTGCCATAGTTGGTAAAGATGCCGTTGTTTGTGCCTACCGAAATGCCCGTGTTGTTCGTATAAATTTTTCCGTAATTTATAACCGTTCCGTTATTTTCTCCTATATAAATGTTTTCAAAATCTTGAAAATCCAAATCCGAAGGCTGCACATGATTTATCAGAGTGCCGTTATTGATAACGGTGCCGGTGTTTGTTTGTACCGAAATGTTTTTTATATATTCTCCTCCGACGGCGTTATTGGAAATAGTACCGGTATTTGATATCGTACCGTTGTTTGTGTTTACCAAAATGCCGTTTTGTATTTTGGAAACGTTCAAGTCGTTTATCGTTATTGTCCCGGTATTAGATATCGTTCCGTTGTTTTCTACAGCTCCTATACCGGCCGTCATATATAAGTTTTCATCCGATATTAAAATAGTTCCGCTGTTTGTAACGGAGGCGTTTTTCGCATTGCCGCCTGTATATATTCCTACTAACGGTCCGGTTGAATTTTCGTCATATTTCGTAAGTTTTATACTTCCGCTGTTTATCACATTGGAAAAGTTAGTTTTTCTTATGCTTATACCTTTGCCGTTTGTGTCGATGGTTCCGCTGTTTTGCACGCTTGCATTACTGTCGAAAAACACGCTTATACCGTTTAGTTCAAATTCCCCCGCATTATAAATATTATCTTCGTTTTCGTCAGAAGGGGGTGTGATGTCTGCATTGATATTTATGGTTCCGGTGTTGGATAATAAGCCGTCATTGTGAAGAACTACGATACCGTCGGATCTTTGCGTTTCTGAGGTGTTCACGGTTATCGTTCCGTTATTGACGATACTGCCTTTATTTAGGAACCCGTATATACCAAGTTCCAAAAAATATACTGGTGAATTAAATTCGATAATACCGTTATTTATTATATCTCCGTATACCGATACGTTATGCTCAGGATTGCCGAGTACTATTCCGACCGCTGTGTCAGGTTTGTAATTTATACTTTTAAATATGATAGATCCGTCGTTTTTAATGTAGTTTTGTTTCGGAAGATCTGTTTTATAAAGTAACATTACCGGTTGTGAAATTTTACTTTCGTTCATATCCGTTACGAATATACTTCCCTCCGGAGTGACATATACGTTTTGGGTTGTATTTATTTCCACAGGTGTATTTACTAAAGAGTTTATTTCCATTGAGCTTAATACTGATATGAGGGCTGCCGAGAGTATAAATCTTTTCATAAATACTCCTTTTATTAATTTATTATTAATTATAAATTTCAAAAAGCGGATTAGTCAATGACATTTCGGCTCATTTTTTAATGATAATTAAATAAAAATATTTCTATTAACCTTTCATTTACTTTTGTTGTTTATCTTTATAAAGCGTTGTTTACGCAAAATTTAAGCGTTAAAAGGAGGGAGGTATATGCAAGTTTCAAACAGTATGCAAATGCAACAGATGCATCAGATGAGAATGCAGGGCCAAGCCCAAGGCGGAGGCCATGGTAAAGGCATGGGCAGAATAATGCAAAGCCTTACACCTGATCAAAGACAGGATATTTCTTCACAATTGCAAAGTCTTTCTCAGGATGACAGAAAAAACATAGTTGATCAGATTAAATCACTTGATACTTCAAGTATGTCTCAGGATCAGCTATATCAATCAATTCTTGATATTCTAAATCCAGAAACTCAAACTAATACGATAACTGCAACCAGTATAGACACTTACGCCTGATGTTGCAGCTCTTGGGCTAAATATTTTGCGGTATATGAAATATCCGCATAGTTTTTAGCTATTTCTTTTACATTTCCGGTAGCAATGACTTTTCCACCGCCGCTACCACCTTCAGGACCCATATCTATTATATAATCCGCATTTTTAATAAAGTCCAGGTTGTGCTCAATTACAATTACGCTGTTTCCGAGATCCACAAGATGCTGAAGCACCTGAACAAGCCTGTCAATATCGGCAAAATGAAGCCCCGTTGTAGGCTCGTCAAGAATATAAAGCGTATTACCGGTGTCGCGGCGGCTGAGCTCTTTAGATAGTTTGATTCTCTGAGCTTCCCCTCCGCTGAGAGTCGTGGCGTTTTGTCCGAGTGTAATGTATCCGAGTCCCACGTCTTTTAGGGTTTTTAGTTTCTGTTTTATTTTCGGTATTTTTTCAAAAAACTCATACGCTTCATCCACGCTCATCTCAAGCACGTCCGCGATTGATTTGCCTTTGTATTTAATCTCAAGCGTCTGTTCGTTGTATCTTTTTCCTCCGCACGCTTCGCATGTTACCATTACATCCGGCAGGAAGTGCATTTCGATTTTTATCTGTCCTTCACCCTTACACACTTCACATCTTCCGCCTTTTACGTTAAAGCTGAATCTCCCCGGAGTGTAGCCTCTAAGCTGTGCTTCTGGAGTCTGGGCGAACAAGTTTCTTATATCGTCAAACACTCCCGTGTAAGTTGCCGGATTGGAGCGTGGTGTTCTTCCGATAGGGCTCTGGTCGAGGTAGATTACTTTATCGAGCTGTTTTAGCCCCGTAATTTCCACACCTTTTACTTTTTGTATTTTGTGTGCGTGGTTTAGTATCTCCCTTGCGGTTGGCAGCAGGGTTTGAAGGATTAGTGAACTTTTACCGCTACCGCTGACCCCCGTTACACATACGAGGTTTCTTAGCGGGATTTTTACGTTTAGATCTTTTATGTTGTGGATATTTACGTTTTTGATTTCAATCCATTCGTTTTGAGGTCTGACTTTTGCATAGTTTATGTCTTTTTCGCGTTTTATGTATTTTGCGGTTTCGGTGTCGCTTTTGAGAAGTTCGTCAACATTACCGCTGAATATAACCTCTCCTCCGAATTTTCCGGCACCAGGACCGATATCCACAATATGATCTGCGTTAAGGATTGTTTCCCTGTCATGTTCAACGACTATTACGGTGTTGCCTTTGTCTCTTAGGTTTTTGAGTGTGTTGATAAGTTTTAGCGTATCCCTTTCATGCAGTCCGATACTCGGCTCGTCAAGTACGTACATAACGCCAGTAAGCCCGCTTCCGATCTGAGAGGCGATTCTGATTCTCTGGCTCTCACCACCACTTATAGTTCTTGCGTCCCTGTGAAGGGTAAGGTATCCGAGTCCCACGTCCACAAGGAAAAATAGTCTTTCTCGTATCTCTTTTAAAATCGGCTCGGCAATTCTTTTTTCCTGTTCGTTTAGGTGTGAGAAGTTTTCTTCGTTTTTGAAAAATTCATACGCATCGCTTATAGGCATAGATATTATTTCGCTGATTGTTTTACCCGCCACTTTTACGGCCAGGCTTTCGGGGCGCAGTCTGAAGCCTTTACACGAAGGACACACGCTCTCGCTCATTATTTCGCTCATATCTTCGTCTTTGTAAAGATCTAGTGCGATTTGTCTGAGTCCCGGCCATCTTTTTGAGATTTTGTGTTTTGCGTATTCAAACTCTATATCATATGCCGTGCCGTTTAGGATGATTCTTTTTTGGAGGTCGTCAAGCTCGAAAAAGCTTTTGTTCATATCTATATCAAGCTCGCGGCAAAGAGCCTTGAAAAACTCCTGGTAATATTTTTTGTTAAATCCCCAGATAAGCGGTATTGCGCCTTTATTCAGGGGTTTGTCTTTTATAACCTTTTCGATATCAAGTGTATATGTAACTCCAAGCCCGTCACATTTCGGACAAGCGCCTTTTGGGGAGTTAAATGAAAAACTGACAGGTTCAAGCTCTTCAAAACTTATCTTACAGTCAAAACACGCAAGATGTTCGCTATAATGGATAAAATCCCTTTCAAGCCCCAAATCTTTTGCGTTTAATATTTCTATTTCAACCTCGCCGAAACTTTTATTAAGAGCTTTTTCAACGGCTTCTGCTATACGGGATTTGTTTTCTTCTTTTACGATAACCCTGTCGATTACGGCTTTAATGGTGTGTTTTTTGGTTTTTTTAAGTTCAATTTCTTCATCGAGCCTTACTATTACGCCGTCGATGTAGGCTCTTATGATTCCTTCTTTTCTTAGTTTTTCGATTAAATCGTGAAATTCACCCTTTTTTTCTTTTACAATCGGAGCATAAATGATAATTTTCGCGCCTTCAGGCAGTTTAAGAACCTCATTGATAATATCCTGAGGAGTCATCTGGGTTATCTGTTTGCCGCATAGGTGGCAGTGCTGGATACCGATTCTTGCGTACAGGAGTCTTAAATAATCGTATATTTCGGTAACCGTCCCCACGGTTGAACGAGGGTTTTTGGATGTTGTTTTCTGGTCAATCGCAATAGCCGGGGTAAGGCCGTCTATTTTATCCACTTCAGGTTTTCCGGTTTTTTGTAAAAACTGTCTTGCGTATGAACTGAGGCTTTCGATATATCTTCTCTGCCCCTCCGCATACAGCGTATCAAACGCAAGTGTGGATTTACCGCTTCCGGAAAGTCCGGTAAACACTATCAGTTTGTTTTTAGGTATTTCAAGGTTTATGTTTTTAAGGTTGTTTTCCCTTGCTCCGATGATTTTGATTTTATCCATTTATTTATGCTCCTGCGTGAAATTAATCGCGAATTATACCATAAATTTAAGGAAAGTTTAAGGAAAGATTTTGTTAATTGTTATTTTTATTTTGAATCAGTTGTTTTAATTCTTGAGGAGTATATGCTGGCTTTTTTCTATGTAACATAGCATGGCAATTTGGACATACAGGTATCATGTCTTTTATTGGATCAATTTTGTAATTTTTACCAATAGTTGCTAAATCTACAATATGATGAACGTGAATAAAATCTTTTCCAATATCACCATATGTTTCTTTAAAATTAAAACCACAAATTTGACACTCATATCCATAATGATTTATACAGATTTGTCTAGCTTTTGGATTTCTTTCATAAGAATTAACAATTATTTGTTTTTTTGTCCCTTCATATAAATGATTGCTTTCTTCAATTTCATCTGGAAAAATATTATTGTTTAAATGAATTGAATTACGGTAATCAAGTAAAAATTCTATATATCTATCAAATGCACTACTATACATATTGTTACCACGTTTGTTTTTATCAAAATATTGATTGAATTTGAAGTAATCGTTTTTTATTTTTTTTGCTATTGTTGGATCAGTAATAGAATATAAGTCATAGTCTTTATAATTTACTTTTTGTAAGTCATTAGAAATTGTTGTAATTGTATTGACATATCTGTTTGGTTTATTGTTTTTAATAAGCCAATTTTTAAATAATTCTTTCATATTTTTACCTTACTGAAACTCAATAGCCCATATAGCGAAGAAAAACACAAGCATTTCAGTTATGTATAGTTTCCATTTAGGCTGGATTTTATACAGTTCTCCTTTTATCTGCTGGTATTCGCTGTATGTAAGAGTACTAAACATTCTTTTGATAACTGTATCGATGTAGTCGTCTCTGTCGTCGGTTTTGAGAGCGATAAAAAGGTGTCTGTAAATCATAAAAAGCTCTATCATTGCTATAATAATCAGTGTTATATCTACAATTTTAAGAGCAATCATTTCGATAATTATTATTTCAAATATGTAAAAAATAATAGTGTAGCCTATAAGGGGATAGTGGTTTTTCAGGTAATAAAGTGCAAAAAGTTTATCAGCCGCGGAGCGGATACCGAACTTTTCAAGAGTGTATATTCTGAAACCTATCAGCATTATTATAATAAGTTCGGTTATTAGTTTAATATCCATTAATTTCCTTGAAAGTACAGTTTATATGTTGTTGCGCAAAATACGAAAATATACCATACAAGCAGAAATTTTTTATGATGTTTTGGATGCATTGCGTGATAAAGTTTTATACCGAAATACGTTCCTATAAGAGAAGCCAGCCCGATTGTAAAGCCTTTGGAATAATCGATATGTCCGGCCAGGCTTTGTGAAATAAATCCGGAAATTGAAGAAAAAACGACAAAAAACAGGCTGAGGCTTACCGTTGTTTTAAGCCTGTAATGCAGGAATCCTACAAGTATCGGCGTTATTAAAATGGCTCCTCCCACACCGACGCTTATAGCAATCATTCCGACAAAAAGACCAATAAAAAAAAGTTTTTTATTATCGATTGGAGGTTCTTCTTTAGGTTCGGGCACTGTTATAAAAAATCTTACAATAGCTACAAAAACAAGTGTCAGGAATACGGCACCGAGTATTTCTTTTGAGGTGTGTTTTACGATATATCCGCTAAGAGCGGCACCTATGGCGCCACCTATGGCAAGGGAGAGACCGTTTTGGATTTTTAGCAGACCTTTTTTAAAATTAAGATAAGACCCGTACATTGAGCTTAACATCATCTGGGTGACGCTTATGCCTACCGCATCTTTGAATTCGAATCCGAGAAACAGAAGTATAGGCACTAATACGGTTCCTCCTCCTATTCCGAAAAAGCCGGAAGCGAAACCTACAAATATCCCAATAATTATGGCACTTATCAAATTAAGCCTTTTTTGATAAAATTATATCATAGTAAAATTTAGTAAATCTAAAGGATATGGATGTTTAATATTATAAAAGAGGCGGTAAAGAATTTTATGGACTCTATTGAAGCTAAAGCCGATGAATGTAACGAAGAGGTAAAAGAGGGGTTTGTAAGTAAAATATCAATAAGCGGTGATGAAAATTATGATATTTATATCGTAGTGCCTCATGAAAAACTTTCATATATAGCGAATTATTATTTTGGCGACGACAGCTACGATACTGAAGATTTAACTAAAGAAATAGCCAATCAGATAATCGGAAATGCTAAAATAGTGGCGCAAAAAAGAAACGTTTCTTTTGATATTGGTGTGCCTAAGTATCTCGGAGAATTTGATAAAAACATTGAATATGACGATATACTGTCGTTTAAATTTAACGGAGATAAATGCTTTTATATCCTGTTTAAGGGGAAATAATGGAAGAAAAAAATGTAATTGACGAAGAAATCGAAGAGTATATTCCCGATTATTCGAATCTGTTAGATACGGAAGTGCTGTTTGAAAGTGATCTTGGAAGGATTGATATTACTTTAAGGGAGATTCTCGCTCTTCAAAAAGGCAGCGTAATCGACCTTCAAAAGCCTGAAGGCGAGAGTGCCGAAGTTTATATAAACGGAAGGATTATAGGAAAAGGTGAGGTAATGGTGTATGAAAAAAACCTTGCAATCAGACTTAATGAAGTTCTTGATGCAAATCAGCTTATATATTATCTGACAAAAGAACATTAGGCAAGTTGTAAAGTAGATAAGTTATGAAGTTGTGAAGGGAATTTTAAAAAATAAAACACGATAATATTGCATATATGCCTTTCACAACTTACCTACTTAACAACTTATCTACTTAAAAAAGAAGGAGTATTTGTGAAAAAAATAATTTTAATTTGTCTCGGGGTATTACTGTTTGGAGCCAATCTTATAAACGTTAATTTTTTTGAGAGTAAAAACAAACTTGACATACTCTTTTCATTGGACGGCGTATTTAAAGGAAAAGTAAAACAGGTGTCAAAAAACTCTTATATTCTAACGGATATAAGCACGGATAAGGTAATTCAAAAAGAATTTACTAAAAATTTTATAAATTCTATTATAATTTCGCCTGATAAAAACGGAGTAAGAATTGATATTACGGCTAATAAGCCTATAAAAACGTCTGTTGCCCTAACGCCTGACGGATACGGTGTCAGATTTAGGATAATAAACGAAAAGCCTATAAAAGTCCAGAATGTGCAAAACAGTCTGCAAAATTTAAATGCAAATAAAGAAGGGCTCGATGCCGTTTCTTATATAGTCGGTATATCTATTCTTATTATACTTGCGTTGATTTTATGGTTTTTGAAAAGAAAAACGGCTTCGCTTCCGAGTCTTAGAGAAAACATGAAAGTTCTTGCGCAAAAACCGATAGACGCTAAGAATAAAATAGTTCTTTTTGAATATCAGGACAGAAAGTATCTAATGCTGATAGGAAATACAAACGTACTGCTTGATGTGTTTGCGGATGATGTAGCCGTTCCTAAAAATGAAGTGGAATTTGACGAGATGCTGAAACTGTCTAAGAAATATAACAATATAGACAAATATATACAAAATGCCGAAAAACTAAAGGAGTTTGATGAAAGAATTTGACGTAATTGTTGTCGGCGGAGGGCATGCGGGAATAGAAGCCGCTCTTGCGCCGGCGAGAATGGGTAAAAAAGTACTTCTGCTTACCATGCTTGTAGAACAGATAGGAGCAGCCAGCTGTAACCCTGCAATCGGGGGTCTTGCAAAAGGACATCTGGTTAAGGAAATAGACGCGCTCGGCGGCGAAATGGCGCTGGCGACCGACCATGCCGGTATTCAGTTCAGGGTTCTTAACGAAAACAGAGGTCCTGCTGTTAGAGGAAGCAGGGCTCAGATAGATATGGACAGATACAGAATATATATGAGAACGGTTTGTCTTAATACTCCGAATCTTACTGTAGCTCAGGAAATTGTTGATGAAATAATCGTAAAAAACGGCAGAATTGCAGGAGTTAAAACAAACCTTTTAAACGAATACAAAACAAAAGCCCTGATTCTGACAACCGGAACGTTTATGAGAGGAATTATGCATTTTGGGCCGGTTAAACTTGAAGGCGGAAGATTTCACGAGCTTCCGGCTAAAAAAATCAGCAAATCGCTTGAAGATTTAGGATTTAAACTTGAAAGACTCAAAACCGGAACGACTGCGAGGATTGACGCTAGAACGATTGATTTTTCAAAAATGGAAATTCAGCCGGGTGATGAAAACCCTAAACCTTTTTCTTTCAGAACAGATAAAAAAACATTTAACCCTACACAGCTTCCTTGTTACATAACATATACAAACGAAAATACGCATGATATTATTAAAAGCAACTTCCACAGAGCGCCGCTCTTTACGGGTCAGATTGAGGGTGTTGGGCCGAGATATTGTCCGAGTATCGAGGATAAACTTAATAAATTCCCTGATAAAGAACGCCATCACGTATTTGTTGAACCTCAGACGCTTGAAGCTACGGAATATTATCTAAACGGACTTTCGACTTCTCTTCCTATGGACGTTCAGGAAGACTTTATCCATTCTATTCCGGGGCTTGAAAATGCTAAAATAGTCAGATTCGGATATGCGATTGAGTATGATTTCATACAGCCTACGAATCTTAAGCATTCGCTTGAAACCAAAGAAATCGAAGGACTTTTCTTTGCCGGGCAGATTAACGGAACAACCGGATACGAAGAAGCGGCGGCGCAGGGTATAATGGCCGGAATTAATGCAGCTCTTAAGATTGACGGTAAAGAGCCAATTATTTTCAGAAGGGATGAAGCGTATATAGGGGTTCTTATTGACGATCTGGTTACAAAAGGAACGAATGAGCCGTACAGAATGTTTACAAGCAGAAGCGAATACAGACTGTTGCTTAGAGAAGATAACGCAATTTTAAGACTTGCTGATTACGGGCATGAACTTGGAATTTTGGATGATAAAACGTATGAGAAGGTGCAGAAGTTAAGGGAAGAGATAAATAAGGGAATGAAAATCCTCAATGAAACGTTTGTAACGCCAAACAAACAGATAAACGCAATGCTTGAAGAGATGGGCGAAGAAAAAATTCAAAGCAAAATGGAAATAAGAAAAATAGCCGGGAGACATACGTTCAACAGGGAAAAACTTTTAAAGCTCGCTCCCGAATTTAAAGATTTCAGCGAAGACGCGCTTGAGCAGATACTTATTGACGCAAGATATCACCACTATATTGAAAGACAAAAAGCACAGATTGACAAAATGAAAGAGATGCTGAATGTCAAAATTCCTGAAGATTTCGAATACAAAGGAATTCCGGGACTTAGCCGAGAAATCGTTGAAAAACTTGAAAAATTTAGACCGCCTACACTATTTGCGGCAAGTGAAATAAGCGGTGTAACGCCTGCGGCGATTGACATTATACATATGTATATCAATATGAGAAAAAAGAAAAGTTGACAAATTTTCTCTTTTTTTATATAAATGCCAAAAAAGGAATTTAATGACATATATTTATGTATACACCGCCGATAAAGAGAAATTTGAGAGAATTAAAAAAGCCGTTGAGGTAGCAAAGACTCTGGATGAAACTCCGGTCTTTTGCGTAAACGATCTTGAAGCGATAGATGAAGTCAGAAAAAACGGGTTTAAAGCCATGAACGTGGATGCCCTGCAGGATCTTTTTAACTTAAGCGACGGAAGCGATACGTTTTATATATCTACACCGGAAGATACGACGTATCTAAAAGCCGCATTTGCAAACGTAAAAGAAATTTAAAAAACGGAGAATTGAAAATGGAAAATAAAGAGTTAAATACTGAAAACAACAATCAGGAAGAAAAACCATTTAATTTCGGTAAATTTATATTAGGTATATTTTTAGGTCTTTTGATTTTAACGAGTATTATTATTCTTGTGCCTTACTTTTTAATGAAGTGATATCAAAATAAAATCTGCTTCCTTTTCCTTTTTGGCTCTCAATCTGAAGTTTGGTTTTGTGAATTTTGAGTATTTTTTCAACAATTGCCAGTCCTAATCCCAAAGAGTTGTCCCAGTCGTTTTTTGCTATACGGTAGAATTTTTGTTTAATGAGTTCTATTTCTTTTTCGTCTATACCTTTGCCTTTGTCTATAACTTCCAAATAAGTATCTGTAATATTCAGTGTTATTTTATCGTCAGAATATTTTATTGCATTTGAAAGCAGATTGTATATTACCGTTTCTATCAGGGTTTTATCACCGTAAACAGGTGTTTTTTGACAGTTTAGTTCAATTCTGTCGGTATTAAAACTTTCAATTATGTTTTTTGCGGCTGCACACAGATCGAATTTGGTAAATTTAATTTTTACTTTTTCGTTTTCTAGTCTTGTAATAAGATAAAGTCTGTCGATAAGTTCGCTGAGTCTAAGGGAGTTTCTCTGTATTTTGTTTAAAAACTTTCTGTTCATTTCATCCGGCAGTTCGTTGGTAAGTATCGTTTCAATATAGCCGTTTATAATGGATATAGGATTTTTGAATTCATGTGAAACGGCGGAAATTAGTTCGTCTTTTGAAGAGTTTAAAATATGAAGCTTTTTATTTTCTTTTTTGAGCTTTCTGTTTTCTTCTTTTAGTTTTTCAATCTCTTTTAACTCTTGTGAAAAAAAGATTTTTTTTAAAATATTCTTAACTCTCAATTCCCAGTTCTCCATTTCTATTTTAACTTTTCATTTTACACTTTTCACTTTAATTTGTATCCCACGCCTCTGACGCTTTGTATAATACCGTTAATTTTGTGGTTAAGCCTGTTTATGGCGACATTAACGCTTTTTTCATTGCTTATATCCAAAACTTCCATAATTTCTTCCCGGCTGAGTGTTCTTTTTTGATTTTTGAAAAATAGTTCTAATAGTCTGAATTCGGAAGGGGTCAGTGTTATATTTACGCTGTCGTGTGAGAGTGTTCTGTTTTGCAAATCGAGATGATAGTCTTTATACGAAATAACTTTAGCCGTAATATTGTGTCTTTTAAGCACCGCTTTGATTCTGGCAAGAAGTTCTTTCATATTAAACGGTTTGGTTATATAATCGTCGGCGCCTCTTTCAAAACCTTCAATAATGTCGTCTTCATCCGCTTTGGCGGTTAGAAATATTACAGGTATGTCGTAGCCTTCCTGTTTCAGCTCTTTTACAAACATGCTGCCTTCAACACCCGGAAGGTTTCTGTCTACTATAAGCAGGTCGGGATTTTCTTCTATTATGAAGTCTTTTACTTTTTTGGTATTGGTAAAGCCCACGGCGTCGTAGCCGTTTTGCTGAAGAGTAAATTCAAGGAGTTCTAAAAGATCCTCCTCGTCTTCAATAATCGCGATTGTTATCATTCTAAATTCTCCGTTCTCAGTTACAGTTCAAGTCCCTCTTTTGCAAAGAGCAGGTATGATGCGATTGTTTTTGCGCTGTCGCTGATTCTTTCAAGTTTTTTTGCTATGTTTAAAATTTTCAGGATTTCATCTACGTTTTCTTTCTGTTTTACTTCAAGCACAAGGTCTTTGTATATCTCATCAGCGATTTTTTCGTAACTTATAATAGTTGAATATGCGTCTTCTATGGTGTCGCCTTTTACGGCAAGTTTAAGCGTATCGATGGTTGAAAGGGCGTTTTGGTATAAAGCGTCGATTTTTTCGTCTTCGAAATCGTATTTTTTAATAAACGATTTTGTTGATTTTTTTATTTTTGCTAAAAAAGAGCTTATTTTAAGATACGCCACCACTTCTCTTAAATATTCTCCCTGCGGATGAAAAAGTGCAAGAAATTTAATTACTTCGTTGTCAAATTCTTTTAAATCAATAAGAAAAAACTCTTCAGTAAATTCTTTTTTTTGAAGTGATTCTTCAATAGCCGTAATATAATTTACAAATTTATTGTTAATCTGCTGGAGTGACTGCTCAAAAGTACTAAGCATTTGAATCCTTTTTTTGTGTTATTATACATTAAATATATATTTAGTTTGTTATCGTTGTGTTATTCAAAACTCTATTTTGTTACCAAAATGTTATTTTGTTTTTTTACAATTTTGAAAATCAAAAAAGGAGAACGAATGAAAAAATTAGTATTAGGTGCGTTAATCGCAGCAAGTTCATTTGCATATACTATAAACGGAACAGGTGCAAGTTTTCCATATCCTGTATATAAACAGTGGATTAAAAGTTATTATGATAAAACCGGCAACAGAGTAAACTATACCGCAACGGGAAGCGGAACGGGAATTAAAGAAGTTGCTTACAGACACGTAAATTTCGGAGGAAGCGACAAACCTTTGACTCCCAACATTTTAAGAAAAGCGAGACTTTATCAATTTCCTACAGTAGTCGGAGGTATTGTTTTCGGTTATAACGTACCCGGTATAAACAAACTTAAATTAAGTGAAGCGGCAATTAAAGGCATAGTTCTTGGCACTATTAAATACTGGGACAATCCTTTAATAGTAAAATATAATCCTGGAGAAAAATTTCCTCACAAAAAAATTATTTTCGTTCACAGAAGCGACAAATCGGGAACTACTTTTAACTTTACATATTATTTAAGCAAAATGTGCAATACATGGAGAACGCATTTCGGTGCAAGAAAACTTATCAACTGGCCTACAGACGCACAGGGCAGAGGTATCGCTGGTAAAGGAAACTTCGGTGTCAGCGCTGCTATTAAAACAAACAAATACTCTATCGGATATGTTGATTATGCGGATGCTAAGAAAAACGGTCTTAAAATGGCTATCGTTCAGGCGGCTGACGGAAAATTCGTAGCGCCTACCCCTGCAAACTTTGCCGAGGGTGCAAAATATGCGGGATTTGATCCTAAAAAAGATTTTTATAAAATAATCGCTTATCCGAGAAAAGGTTATCCGATTATCGCGTCTACATTTATTTTGATACCTCAGGAAAAAGTAAATACAGATAAAGAAGTGACAGCGTTTTTCAATTACGCATATAAACACGGAGACGCCGCTGCAAGCAGACTGGGATATATCCCTCTGCCTCAGAGCGTTAAAGACCAGATTATGAAATACTGGGCCGAAAAAGGTATTTCTCCTGCAAAATAAAAAAGGGCTTTAAATCCTTTTTTATTTTTTATACAATTACAAAAATTAAAGGCGGTGTATGGAAGCTCTTTTTAGAAAGTTATCCTCTCTCAGTGCTACGATTATCTTAATATTGCTTTCTGCTATATTTGTTGTGTTATTTATGTATGCAAAACCTGCTATTAAAGAATACGGACTGCATTTTATTATTGATCCGAGATGGGACGTAACCGTTCAGCTTCCGGCTAAAAACAAACCGGCAGACAATGCCTCGGCTCAGAGCGTTCAAAATAATACAACAAATAGTACAGCCTCAAACGCTGCAATTCCTCAGGACAGCGACGATATAGGAAATATTCCGACAGACAGTGACGATATCGGGAACATCCCGACAGACAGCGATGATATAGGAAACATTCCTCAGGATAATGACAATATTGCAATTCCGGAAGATAATGATCTGGGAGGAATGGGCTCTTCAAATACGAAAACAATTTACGGCGGGCTTATTCCGATAGTCGGAACTATTCTTTCCACTGTGCTTGCGATGGTTTTTGCTGTTCCTATCGCAATGGGGATTTCAATATTTTTAGCCGAAATTGCACCGCCTTTTATATCAAAACCGGTCGGTATCGCAATAGAGCTGCTTGCCGCGATTCCGAGTATTATTTACGGTATGTGGGGACTTTTTTATTTCGGTCCGTTAATAGCGGACATATTCGGAGGACAGAGTGTTTCGTTGCTGGTAGCCGGAATGGTGCTGGCCGTTATGATTATTCCTTTTATGGCGTCTCTAACCAGAGACAGTATGAATACTACTCCAAATGTTCTTAAAGAATCCGCATATGCAATGGGGGCGACTAAATTTGAAGTAATTAAAGACGTTATTTTCCCTTATGCGAAAAAGGGAATAATCGGAAGTATCATTTTGGCGCTGGGAAGAGCTTTGGGTGAGACAATGGCTGTTGCTTTCGTAATCGGAGGGGTTTTCAGTTTCCCTCACAAACTGACTGATCCTACCGTTTCGATTCCGGTAGTTCTAGCCAACAACTTTGCGGAAAGCAGCGGAATGAGTTTAAGCGCTCTGTTTTATCTGGCGCTGATACTGTTTATTATTTCATTCGCTGTTATTTCATTTGCGAAGTTCTATTTTTTAAGGGATAAAAAATGAGACTTATAATAAATAAAATTGTTTTGCTTCTTTCTACGTTAAGTGCGTTAATAGGGCTCGGATTTCTGTTTTGGATACTGATAACTCTGACTATAAAAGGCATTGGTGCTATAGATCTTCACATATTTACACACGATTTGGTAAACAACGGTCTTAGAAACCTGCTTGTAGGGCAGTTTATACTTGCTCTGATAGCTGTGATTATCGGTGTTCCTATAGGAATGGTGGCCGGTATATATCTTCAGGAATATTCGTTCGGAAACAAATACGCGCAGTTTATAAGAAACCTGAGCGACGTTATGATGTCGGCTCCGTCAATCGTAATAGGTACTTTCGTTTATGCTGTTGTAGTCAACCCTGTAGGACATCAAAGCGGATGGGCGGGAGCCATTGCGCTTGCCATTATGATGATTCCGATAGTCGTAAGAACTACGGACGATATGCTGGGACTCGTTCCGAAAGAGCTAAGAGAAGCCGGAGTCGCGATTGGCGCTCCTAAATATAAAGTGATTTTAAATATAATTATAAAAGCTGCAAAAGTAGGTATAATGACGGGAATTCTGCTGGCTTTCGCTAGAATAGTGGGAGAAACTGCTCCGCTGTTATTTACAAGCGGAAACAGCGAATATTTTACCGTTAACCTAAACCAGGTATTTCCTAGCTTAACTGTCGCCATTTATAACCTTGCTACAATGCCGGATGCGAATCTGGTAAGAATAGCATGGGCCGGAGCGTTTATATTAACGCTTTTCGTTTTGATTATAAACCTTCTCGGAAGATATTTAATAAAAGATAAAAAATAAAGGTTTGATATGAAAGTAATGGATATTAAAAATTTCAGTTTTACATATGCGGGTGCTCCAAAACCTTCTTTAAACAATATAAACTTGCCTATTTACGAAGGTAAAGTTACGGCATTAATAGGGCCTAGCGGATGCGGAAAATCAACGCTTTTAAGAAGTTTAAACAGAATACACGACCTGTATCCGGGAAATAAGTATGAAGGGGAAATCCTTCTCAAAAATTTTGATACGGGAGAGATGGAAAATATTCTTGAATTTAAAAAAGAAAACGAACTTATTAATCTCCGTCAGAGAGTCGGAATGATATTTCAAAAACCGACACCGTTTCCAATGAGTATATACGACAATATCGCATACGGACTTAGACTAAAAGGTATAAAAAGCAAAAGCGAACTTGACGGCAGGGTCGAAGATGCACTTAAAGGCGGAGCGCTGTGGAACGAAGTTAAAGACAGGCTTAAAGACGATGCAAGGGGTCTCAGCGGCGGTCAGCAGCAAAGACTGTGCATAGCAAGGGCCATTGCGGTAGAGCCGGAAGTGCTTTTAATGGACGAACCTACAAGTGCGCTTGACCCTATTTCAACTTTAGCGATTGAAGAGCTTGTAACCCAGCTGAAAGATAAAGTCACTATAGCAATAGTTACGCACAATATGCAGCAGGCAAGCCGTGTGAGCGACTATACGGCTTATATGTATTTAGGAGAGCTTATAGAATTCGGTGAAACAACTCAGATATTCCTTAATCCAAAAGTTAAACACACTGCAGATTATATTGCGGGTAAATTCGGCTAATTTTTAAAAATTTTTTAAGATAATATTAATCTTCATTTACAACTTCTTTTTCTTTTTGTAAAATTCCTATAAAAAAGAGGATGTAATGGAGCTGCAAACTGTCTCTAAAATTGAAAAAAAAGCAAGAAAATCCGCCGGTATAGATTTAATGCGCCTTGGTATTGCGCTTATTTTTATTGCCGTTGTGGTTATTTATACATATGCAAAAACAGGAAGCGTGCCAAACAGTCTGTTTTTGGTGATAGCTACGGTTTTCGGTGCATATATGGCTATGAACATAGGTGCGAACGACGTTGCTAACAATGTGGGTCCGGCAGTCGGAAGTAGGGCTTTGAGTCTTGCGGGCGCTATCGTTATTGCCGCTATTTTCGAAGCTGCCGGGGCTTTGATTGCCGGTGCCGATGTTACGAACACCATCAGAAAAGGTATTATTGATTTAGGTGCTTTTCACGGAGATGTTAATGTGTTTATATGGGCGATGATGTCGGCTTTGCTGGCGGCTGCTCTTTGGCTTAATCTTGCTACTGCGTTTAAAGCGCCCGTTTCTACGACACACTCTATCGTAGGCGGTGTAATGGGAGCCGGAATAGCAGCTGCGGGATTTGGCATCGTTCACTGGGCTACAATGGGGAAAATTGCAGCTTCATGGGTTATATCTCCCGTTCTTGGAGGTATTATAGCCGCAGGATTTTTATATGCCATTAAAAAAACGGTCGTTTTTAAAGAAGATATGGCTTCAGCTGCGAAAAAATGGGTTCCGATATATGTATCAATTATGACGTGGGCTTTTGTAACATATCTGACAATGAAAGGTTTAAAGCACGTATGGGTTAATATTACGGATGTTTTAAGCTTTTTGCCTCATACTAAAAAACCTACATTCGGTGTTGCTGCCGTTTTCGGTCTGATTGCCGGTATTATCGTATATTTTGTAATGGTGGTAAAATTAAAAAAAGAAGCTATTTTAAATACCAGGGAAGGAATAAACAGATATTTTACCGTTCCTCTTATTTTTTCAGCAGCACTTCTTAGTTTTGCTCACGGTGCAAATGACGTTGCGAATGCGGTAGGTCCTCTGGCGGCTATCAGCGATGCCGTTTTAAACGGCGGAATCGCAAGCAAATCGGCGATACCTTTCTGGGTTATGGCTATCGGTGCACTGGGTATTTCTATAGGTCTTGCACTTTACGGTCCTAGACTGATTAAAACGGTTGGCGACGAAATCACAAAAATAGACCCGATAAGAGGTTTCTGTGTGGCTTTAGCAGCGGCTATTACCGTTATTGTGGCATCTCAGCTGGGACTTCCGGTAAGTTCTACGCATATTGCGGTAGGAGCTATATTCGGAGTAGGGTTTTTAAGAGAATGGCTTCACCTGATTGAACAGAAAGAAGAAGAAATAGTAAAAGAAATAGATGACGCGGAGAAAAAATTAAAAGCATACGAGCTTGAACTTGAAGACCTGCAGCAAAGGACCGACAAAACTAAAGAAGATTATAAGAAAATAGTCGAACTTATAGAAATGATTGAAGATTTGGAAAAAACAGTAAAGAGATTCAAAAAAATTCTTAAAAAAGAAGAAAAAGTAAAATATGTCAAAAGGGATCTGTTTAATAAAATTATTTTGGCCTGGGTTATTACAGTTCCTGTAGCAGCGGTGCTTGCGGCAATGATTTTC
>Ga0256843_1001435_pt1 | contig 18873 bp, 13 predicted proteins | sample AlvinellametaG_FD_191572 | JGI IMG/M metagenome (GOLD analysis project Ga0256843, IMG submission 191572) | Pompeii worm associated microbial communities from hydrothermal vent at the East Pacific Rise, Pacific Ocean - Alvinella | ecosystem: Host-associated > Annelida > Integument > Unclassified ... | reverse complement strand
TTTCATAATAGACTCCTTAATTAAGTCAAAAAAAACTGCATACAAAAGTGGGGCTCAGTAGCAATTATAACTTCAATTATTTCATTATCTACATCATTTGCTTAAAAAATGCTTAAAAATATATATATTCCTCTATTTTATCTGTTTTTTAACTAATATAATTGAATTATTATGATTATGTGTCTATTTACTTTTATTAAGCATAATAAAAGAGGATTTTAAAGAGAACTATAAATCTTTTAGCTAAAATAACAAGCAAACTACATAATCAGGAATATATTAAATGTTTTTACAACTACGATTGCTTATGGCATCTTTACTACTTTTACTACTATTTTCTTCTTGTTCAAAAGAGCTAGAGGAGTACAACAAACCTGCACTCTATTGGTATGGAAAAATCATAGAGTCTATCTCTGAAGGTAACATAGATAAGGCAGATGATTACTACTCATCGCTACAGGGGGAGCATATTGGCTCACCTCTTTTACCAGAAGCTACAATGATTTTAGCTATAGCTCATATGCATTATGAAGAGTATCTTTTAACGGAACACTTTTTAAATGAGTATGTAAAACGTTATGCAAACATGAATGAAAAAGAGTTTGCAGAGTTCTTAAAAATAAAAGCAAAATATTTAGCACTTCCAAATCCAAGACGCGACCAGGTACTCATAAGTGATGCTATTAAATCTGCAGAGATGTTTAAAAAAGCATATCCAAATTCAGACTACTACGGTATTGTAGATACTATGGCAACAAACCTTTACATGGCAGAAGCAGTGCTTAACGAGACTATTGCAGATCTCTATGAAAGAATAGACAAACCAAAAAGTGCAGCATATTATAGAGCAATAGAGCCACAACCATGGATAGTATGGAGCGAAGTAAATCGAGCAAATACACCTTGGTATAGAGAGTGGTTTGAGGGTGATGGAACTTCAAGTTGGTATGGTTACCTCATACCAGACACAAGAAGTGTTGTATCACGTAACTCTGTAGTCGATGAAAATGAAACAAATAATTCTAACTAGGAAAATATAAATGAAATTAAGTAATTATGGCGAGTTCCCAGCAGACATTCCAGTTATAGCGGAAGATGAACTCTTTTTATACCCATTTATGATAAGTCCACTTTTTTTAAATGATGAAAAAAATATAGCAGCAGCGACAAAGGCAATAGAGGAGAACTCTTTAGTTATTGTATGTACAACAAAACCTTCTCATGAAGGGGAGAGAGAGTTTGATGCTCTTTATGACTCTGGTGTTGTTGGTTCTATTATGAGAAAGGTAGCACTGCCAGATGGTCGTGTAAAAATTCTTTTTCAGGGTCTTGCACGTGCAAAAACAGAGTATGAAGTCTCGACAGATCCGCTGATAGCACATGTAGATGTTTTAGAAGCAACAGAAGTTAACTCTTTAAAAATTGATGCTATTTTAGAAATTGTAAGAGAAAAAGTTCGTATACTCTCTAGTGTTAGTAACTACTTCCCACCAGATTTACTCCGTACAATTGAAGAGAATCATGACCACAATAGAATTATAGATCTTATCTGTTCAACAGTGAAGTTAAAAAAAGAGCAAGCATACAAACTCTTTACAGAGACAGACACAGAGAAGAGATTTTTAGACCTCATAGACTACCTCATAGATGAAATTGAAGCAAATAAACTTCAAAAAGAGATTCGTTCCAAAGTACATACTCATATAGAAAAAGTGAATAAAGAGTACTTCTTAAAAGAGCAACTCAAACAGATTCAACAAGAGTTAGGGACAGATACTTCTCGTGAAGAGGAGATTGAAGAGTACAGAAAGAAACTTGAATCGAAAAAAAGTAAGATGAGTGAAGAGGCTTACAAAGAGGTGAGCAAACAGTTAGAACGTTATGCACGTATGCATCCTGACTCTTCGGACTCATCAATGACACAGACATATTTAGATTGGGTACTTGACATTCCTTTTGGGGAGTTTTCAAAAAAAGCTCTTCATATAAATAATGTTCAAGCACAACTCGATAAAGATCATTTCTCTTTAGAAAAACCAAAAAAACGTATAGTTGAATACTTTGCTGTAAAAGAGTTACTAGAGTTACGTGGTGTCTCAAATAAGAAGGGTGCAGGGGCTATTCTCTGTTTTAGTGGACCTCCAGGTGTTGGGAAAACATCTTTAGCAAACTCAATTGCTTCTGCTCTTAAGAGACCGCTTATTCGTATTGCCTTAGGTGGTTTAGAAGATGTTAATGAGTTACGTGGTCATAGACGTACCTATGTCGGTGCTATGCCTGGGCGTATTACACAGGGACTTATTGATGCAAAAAAGATGAACCCAGTAATTGTCCTCGATGAAATTGACAAGGTAGCACGTTCTGGAAGAGGGGACCCTACAGCAGCACTTTTAGAAATTTTAGATCCAGAGCAAAATAGTGAGTTTAGAGACTACTACTTAAACTTTAACATAGACCTCTCAAATGCTATTTTTATTGCAACTGCAAATGATGTAGGACGTATACCTGCACCATTACGAGATAGAATGGAGTTTATAGGTGTAAGCTCTTACACACCTCAAGAGAAGTATGAGATAGCATCACGTTATTTACTTCCACAAGAGATTAAAAAACATGGTCTAAAAAAGAGTGAGTTGAAAATCTCTAAATCTGCACTCAAAGAGCTTATTCATAGCTACACTCGTGAAGCTGGTGTACGTAACCTACGTCGCCGTTTAGCAGAGTTATGTAGAAAAGTTGCTCAGAGAATTTTACAAAATCCAGAGACACAAAAAGTAAATGTTACACTGAAAAATCTTAAAGAGTTTTTCGACAAGTCTGTTTTTGAAATTGAAAAAACAGACAAGGTTCCAGTTGTAGGTGTTGTGAATGGTTTAGCATGGACAGCTGTTGGTGGTGATGTTTTAAAAATTGAGTCTATTCGCATTAAGGGTAAGGGTGCTATGCAACTTACTGGTAGTCTTGGTGATGTTATGAAAGAGTCAGCAAGAATTGCTATGAGTGTTGTAAAAACATTGATTGACACACGAAAACTAAAAATTGAGAGTAAAAACATACCAATAACTTTTAAAGAGAAAGAAGATGGTGTTAAATTGGATGCTAGCGAGGTCTATAAACGCTACGACCTACATATTCATGTTCCAGATGGTGCAACACCAAAAGATGGTCCTAGTGCAGGTATAGCTATGGTAAGTGTTATAGCATCTATTTTAAGTAGTAGAAAAATTCGTTCAGAGATTGCTATGACTGGTGAAGTCTCTTTAAGTGGAGATGTTCTTCCTATTGGTGGTTTAAAAGAGAAACTTATTGCTGCACATAAGGCTGGTATGACAAAAGCACTTATTCCTGCAAAAAATTATGAACGTGATTTAGAAGATATACCGAAAGAGGTACAAAATGCTGTAGAAATTGTAGGAGTTTCTAGAGTGGAAGAGGTTCTAAAACAGATTCTTATTTAGTTTCTGTTTTAGTTACTAGCGGCTACACTATTACAGTAGCCATCTTTTTTAGAAGGTCATCTTGACGAATCGGTTTCATTAAGAAACCATTCGCACCACACTCTAATGCTTCTACTTTCTTTGTCTCATCTGTTGTAAGAACAATAATAGGTAGCTGTCTTAAGTTGTCATCTGCTCGTACAACTTTTAGCATATCTATTCCACCCATAATAGGCATAATAATATCTAAAAGAATTAAGTCTATATCGTCACGACTTTTAAGCTCACCTATGGCATCTGAACCATTTTTGGCTTCAATTACCTCTTTTACTTTTCCACTTTTCTTTAGCATAGATTTGAGTAGTTTTAAGTTAATCATATCGTCATCAACTGCTAAAACAACTAGGTCACTTTTTGTCATGATACTATTTCCTTATATATATTTTTTAATTAAATCTTTGAGTGATTCTTTATTCACACTATTTTGAATTGTCTCTCTAACTTCTGGAATTTCTAAACTCTCTGGAGTTGTTAGAGGGTCTGTTATTAAGACAAGTTCAGATGCAAGGGCTTTAGTCTCCTTAACATTACGAAAGAGTTCAGTAAATGCATCTATGTCTAGATGAATAAACTCTTTGTCAAGTAAAATAAGCTTGTAAGCTTTTTCTTTTACAGAGGAGTTTAACTCCTCTAAAGAGTTTGCTATTTCATAACTATAACCTAAAGAGTCTAAGATTTTTGTAAAAAATCTTGTTTCAAAAGGACTTTTTTTTGCAAGAAGAATATCTGCACTATACGAGACTGTTTCTTCTTGTGGAGTCTCTTCTATAGTCTCATCTTCAGGCTTCTCTTCAACTTTTGTTTCTAAAGCACCCTCTAGAACTTCTAAAGGCTCTTCTTGTGTCTTAATCTCTTGTTGAGGTTCTTCTTCTCGCTCCTGTGTAGTTTCTGAAGTAGGAGTAAACTCCTCTTCTAACTCAAGAGTATTTTGCTCTTCATTCTCTTCATTCTCTTCATGCGGTACCTGAACTTCTGACGGTCTCTCTACTTCTTCTGTAAGAACTTGCTCTTCTTCTTTGCTCTTTTCCTCTTCCTGAGCCTCTTTAAGTAACTCATGTTCATCTACAATGTAGTCAGCTAAGAAGTGGTTGAGTAGAGAGATTATCTCTGAACGCACTAAAGGTTTCGTAGTGTACTCATCAAGTCCAGCAGCTAAGAAACGTTCTCTATCCCCTTTAAGTGCATTCGCAGTTAATGCTAAAATAGGCACATGAGGTTGATTGTAATCTTCTTCATACTCAAGAATCTCTTTTGTTGCTTCCATTCCATCGAGGAACGGCATCTGAATATCCATAAAAATTAAATCGAAATTACCATCTTTACGTTTCTGGAAAGCTTCCAGACCATTTGAGGCAATAGTAATTGTAAGACCTAAATCTTCAAGAGTTCTTTTAATAAGCTTTTGGTTAATAATGTTGTCTTCAGCAATAAGTACATTTGCATTAAACTTAGATGTCTCTGCATTAAACTTTTTACGGCTTACTTTTTTTGCTCTTTTTGCACTAAAATTTTCACTATGGTAGTTCTCAAGTGCTAGTTTTACTTTTGAGTTATTGAGTGGCTCATAGAGGGTTTTGAATATTTCAAGTCCCATTGAGTCAATTTTTCTCATAAAGTATGACTTCGTTAGAAGAATAAGCTCTTGAGGAAGCTCATTGTACTTTTTAAGTGTCTCCTCATCTGTAAAGTCATAATCAACAAAAATTAAGTCATAACTTACTTGACGTTGGAGTGTTTCAAGTTCATGAACATCTTTAAATGAAGTGTAGCTTACACCATAGAAGTCTAAGTACTCACGTAGGTAGCGTTCTTGGCGTTTGTTCTTATGTGCAGACTCTAGAACAAGTGCATTTATGCTAGAGAAGCTTCCTTTTGCACTCTCATTGAGTGTCTCAAGCTCTTCAAAATCTATAGTGAAGAAGAATGTAGTCCCTTTCCCTGGTTCAGAGTGTAGGTCAAGCTGTCCACCCATAAGCTCAATAAAGCGTGAAGAAATTGTAAGACCAAGACCTGTACCACCATACTTACGTGTAATGGAAGTATCTGCTTGTGAAAAGGCATCAAAAATTCTTGCTTTTTGTTCACTAGTAACACCAATCCCACTATCTTGTACCTCAAAGCGAATACGAGTAATACCATCTTGCTCTGATTCAAGTTTACGAATATCAACATTAATAGATCCAGAGCTACTTGTAAATTTAACCGCATTTGAAAGAAGATTAATAATAACCTCTTTAATTTTTGTTGGGTCACCTTTAATAGGGTGTTCAAGTTCAGGATCAATGAAACAACCAAGGTCAATATGTTTTTCACTTGCACGAACAGCATAAACATCTACAGCAGACTCAAATTCTTCAGCAGGGTTAAACGCAATGTCCTCAATTTCAAGTTTATTAGACTCAATTTTAGAGAGGTCAAGAATGTTGTTAATAATTTCAAGAAGGTTTTCTGAAGACTTTTCAATAATTTCAACAAACTCTGTCTGCTCCTCTTCAAGACCAGTATCTTTAAGGAGTTCTGTAAATCCAACAATCCCATTGAGTGGTGTACGAATTTCATGAGACATATTAGCAAGGAACATTGATTTTGCTTCGGAAGCCTCTTGTGCTGCCTCTTTATCGTTTCTTGTTTGCTCAATAATTTTTTCTAAAAGGTCATAAGCTTCTGCTGTACCTTTTGCAGTGTGTAAGTTAATATCAATAACATCATTACCATCATTTGTATCGATAGCAACACGTTTGAGTACATCTTCAAGATTTTTAATGTTTCTTGCAATCTCATTTGAGAGTAGGAAACCAAATACTGCAAGTACAACTGAAATAAGCCAGATTGTTAATGTAATTGTCAGTAGTTCAAGGGCTTCAGCTTTAATCTCTACAGCTCTTTTGTCCATTGCAGAAAGAATAACCTCTTCTCCTCTTGAGAGTAGATTTGTTTTTTCAGAGAGCATTGTGAACCAGATTCCAGAGGTAATATCAAACTCACCAGTAAGGGCAGCTGCCATAATACCTGTTCTTTCTGTATTAATATCATCAAAAAGCTCTTGAGCATCTTCATTTAAAAAGATTGCATCGAGTTTAGCTACTAGCTCTTTGTCTTTCATTGTTGTGTAGGTAATAGAGTCAGCTTTTGCAACAAGAGTAATCCACTCATTTACCTCTTCTTCATCAAACTCAGTTGCTCTTGCAATAGCAAAAGAGATAAAGTCACGTTCATCAGATGTGTATTCGCTTGCACGAACAAGAGAGATATATTGTGTTGCATAGACATTAATTTTTTGGTCTAATTGGTTGGAAGTAATCTCTTCAAGTTGCGAAATTGCACTTTTTTGAGCTTTTCCATAAACTTCTTTGTAGACTTCATTAAAGTTTGTCTTATGCTCATCTACTAAGACTCTTGTTTTCTTGATTTTTACTAAGAGTCGCTCTAGTGTCTCTACATTTTTACATGTTTTACAAGCACTTACACCATTAGAATGGTCATGTAAAACCTCTTTGTTCTTTACATGTTGAATATATTTTTTTTCTGTCTCATCAACTATTGCACGCTGCTTTACGAGTGAACGTAATGTATTTGGAGAGGAGTTTCCTAGGTACATAACGGTCATACCACGCTCGCGAGAGATATTATTTACTAAAATATTAAGAAGTTTATTCTCAGACAGTTTATCTTGGAGGAGTTGTGCTGCTTTATAATTTTCATACGAGTTATAAACAAAATAACTTGTAATCGCAAATAAAATAACAATTGGAAAAAGACTGATAAGTCTTAGTCTATTTTTAAGTCCTAGTTGCATACTTTTACACCTCTGTTTTTGAAAGTTTTTCTATAACTGCAGCAACTTTTTGCAGAGCAGCTACTGTCTCTTCTTTTGAGTTTGTATGTGTGAGTTGTTCCACTTCAGCTTTAAAAGCATCAACTCTCATATTGTCACTCATTCCTTTTAGTTTTAAAGCTTCACGGTGTACTGTTGTGAAGTCCTCATTCTCTAATGCTTGAGAGATGGTTGTTTGAATGAGTTTTACCTCTGTTAAGTAGTCATTGAAGAGTTCATTAAAACTCTCTTGATCAATTCCAATCTCTTTAGCAACAGACTCTTTGGAGTAAGTAGGTATTTCAATAATTGGTTCTTCAGTTTTTTCTTCAACTAGCTCGTGAAGAGACTCTTCTGACTCTTCGATTATTTCTTCAAAATCATCTTCTAAAGAGAGTGCTATCTCTTCTTCTTGTTCCTCTTCTATTTCTAGTGTAATCTCTTCATCAAGCTCTTGCATCTCCGGAGTCTCTTTAAAGTCTAGTGTTAACTCCTCTTCAATATCAAGAGTTTGTTCTTCTGTAATAAAAGTATCGTCTGCTAGCTCTGCAATCTCTATTTTCTCAGGGACATGTGAATCCTCTATTGTTAATTCAGCAGGGTCACTATAGAGATCGTCTTCATCCTCTTTAAAGTCTAATGAAAGGAGGTCATCTTCAGCAGGAGCCTCTTCTACTTCTTCTGGAATTGTTAGCTCTTGAGCTTCTGGTTGTGTCTCCTCTTCTATAGGTACTTCAACCTCTTTTTTTACCTCTTCACCTGCGAGTTTTGCAATGATTTTGTACAGAGTGTCAAGGTTCTCTTTAATAACATTTAAATCAGAAGAGGTGTTTATAATTGTAAGAGCTTCAAGTGCATCTTCAATACGTAAATTTGCGGCAACACCTTTGAGTTTATGCGAAAGAATTTTTAAATTGTCTAAATCATTTTCATCAAGTGAACGGTAGAGGTTCTCTTTAAACTCTTTGGCTTGAATAATAAAGTCTTGAATAAACTCTTCAATGAGGTCTAGTGGTAAACCTAACTCATTCGAGGCAACACTAGGGTCATATACATAGCCGTTGTCAAAATCTTCAACAACGATTTTAGTGGTTGTCTGTACCTCTTTAACATCTGGCTGTTGCGGTTGAAATTCATCTTCTATGAGGTCATCTTCAAAAGATATATCCAGAGCATCATCAAGATTCTCATCCATTGTAATCTCTAAAGGCTGGTCATCTTTTGTATCTTCCATAAAGCTATTTACTTCTGATGCAGGTTCCTCAGGCGTGGAGAAAGTTTCATCTTGAAAGTCTATCATGACATCATCAGAGTCATCCATATCTATCTCAAGTGGTGCAGCATAAGGGTCATCTGTGAGTGTTGTCGTCGGCTCTTCAAAAGCTTCTGGTTCTACAAAGGCATCGTCATATTCAGGAGCATTAAAAATAGGTTTTTTCTCAGCAGTTGCTACTGGAACTTGTCTTTCTATAATGTCACCAGCAATTTTTTCGCTCTCTTGATGTGTTAATTCACGTAAATGATTCAGTGTAATAAGGTACGCTTTGGATGAAGGGTTGTCAATAAGGAATGCAGAGGAAATTTGAATAACAGATGTAAAGTTTTTATTGTTTACATTAATAATAACTTTTGATTCTTCGTTTGAGTCGGCACATGTAATAAAGTCTATCCAATGTACATGTTTAAAGTTGTGTATATAGCCAGGAGTTTTGACAAAAAGATCTGCAAAATCAGTGACTTCCATTCGTAAAGCTGCTAGATCTTGAAAGCCTAAGGCTTTTAAATCTTTTTCGTCAATTCCTATAAACTCTTTTTGAAAATTATAAATTAACATACATTTTCCCCTTTATTTTTCTGTTTCTAACATCTTGTTGTAGGTCTCTTGTGTTTCGTTAATATCTTTACGAGAGGCCTCTTTTCTTGCAGCTATATAACCAGTAACATTGTTCTCTTCATCTTTAATAGGAAGAATTTCTGTGTCAACCCAGTAGTATCTACCATCTTTTCTCATGTTTTTTACAAGTCCATTCCAGACCTGTCCACCAGAAATAGTCTCCCACATCTCAGCAAACGCAGCTTTTGGCATGTCTGGATGTCGTATGATGCTGTGAGGTTCACCCATAAGTTCACTCGCTTTATAGCCAGAAACTTCGCAAAATGCACGGTTTGCATAGGTAATAGTACCCTTTAAGTCTGTTTGACTAATAATAACATTGCCATCAAAAGTATACTCTTCATCTATTGGTGTCACTTTATTCATTAAAAAACCTTCAAAACTAGAATCATCACAAATATATCATAAACAAAGCTAAATAAAACTTAGTTATAAAACTTTTTGATTGTTTTTGCATCTTTCGCATTTAAAACGGTAGTAATTTCCTCAATAGTAACATTTTTTAACTCACCAAAGGTGCCAAAGTGGTTGAGTAACTTCTGAATTTTTGCTTGCGATATACCATGTAAGTTCAAAAGCTTACTCTCTTTGTCGAGTTTTAGTTTTGTTTTTTTATGAAATGTTATGGCGGCTCTATGTGCTTCATCTCTTAAATTTTGTACCCATTGAAGACGCTTGTCGCTATTTTTTAAACGAAAAAGTTCTTTTTTTGTATAGAGTAAGTCATTTGCCTTCCCTTTTGCTCTATGTGCTTTTGCATCTACTTTCTCTTTTGCAATAGCTATGACATCTAAATGGACACCAAAGGAGTGTAAAATTTCAAGAGCAAGCTTAAGGAGTGTCTCTCCACCATCCAAAATCCATAAGTCAGGTGGTGGGTTCTTTTCAAAACTTTCTACTCTTCGTGTGAGAGTCTCTCTCATTTGACCATACTCATCTCTTGCTTTTAAATGGTATGTTCTGTAGGATTTTTTGTCAAACTTTCCATCTTCGTAGACAACCATAGCACCTACAGTGGCAACACCAGACATATGTGAATTGTCAAAAATTTCTACACGTGAGGGGATTTTTGAGAGTTCGCATAGTTTTTGAATCTCTAAAGGAACAGTAGTGTGCTCCTCTTTCTTGTCTTTTTTTAAGAGTTCGTTCGCGTTTAAAAGAGCCAGTTCTATAAGCTCTTTTTTTCTCCCTTTTTGAGGAACAAGAATTTCTGCTTTTTTTTCAAATATTTTTGAAAGATGTCCTTCAATGAGAGCAAGAGACTCAATTTTCTTTCCAAGAAGAATGGGAGCAATAATAGGCGGTTTTTCCTCCTTGTAGTAGCTAAGAAGCGTACGAACATAAAGCTCTTCTTCATCATAGCTCTCATCTATATTGACATAGTCATGAGAGGAGGATATAATTTTTCCTTTACGCATAAAGAGTCGTACAACCACTGCTCGTTTAAGAGAGTTCTGAATGACAAATATGTCATAGTTCGCATCACTAGCAAAGTCAATTTCACTTTTTATCTCTGAACGACTTATACGTTCTATGCGGTCACGTAGCTCTGCTGCTTCTTCAAAACGCATCTCTTGTGCATAAAACTCCATTCTCTCTTGCAGTGTTTGAATAAGAAGTTTTTTATTGAGAATGAGTTTTTCGGCTAAGAGAACTTCTTTCTCATAGCGCTCTTGTGAAATTGGAAGTTCACAAGGACCTAAACATTTGTCTATTTGGTGGTAGAGGCAGAGTTTTGCTGAGTGTAAACAGCTCTTTTTCTGTACAAGTTTACATATTTCATAAAGTGAGTCCAAAATATCTCTAGCACCAACAGAGTAGGGTCCGTAGTAGAGAACTTCTTTACTTTTGAGTACCTTGCGTGTTATTTCATAGCGAGGAAATTTTTGTGATTTATCTATGTAGATGTAGGGGTATGTTTTGTCATCTCTGAGTAAAATGTTGTACTTAGGGTTGAGCTGTTTAATGAGAGAGTTTTCCAGTATGAGCGCATCATGTTCACTGTTGACAACAATGTAGTTCAGTGATACTGTCTGCTCTATCATTCTTTTTATTCGAAGAGAGAGCTTTTGGTTTGCCTGGAGTGTTGGGGTAAACTGCCAGTAACTTTTTACTCTTTTACTGAGATCTTTTGCTTTTCCAACGTAGAGTATATGTCCATTCTCATCGAAATACTGGTAGACACCAGGAGCGGAGGGGAGTTGCTGTATTTTTTCTTTAAGATTCATCTTCTTTTTTCTTAATCATATCTTGTATACTCTGTGCTAATGCTCTGAGTTTTGGGTCCTCAATAGTAACATTGAGTGTTCCAGTGGCTCTCTCTACATACTCTAAGGTGTGAGATGGCTGGTATATTTGTGGTTTTCTAAGTGGTTTGTGGTCTACATAGACAATCACATCATCAATTTCAATCCCATTACACTCGTAAAAACTTTGAGATTCTAAAATCATTTTTGAGTTTAAAACCATTTTAATAGTTTTTATAATATTATCTTTGTCATATTTATCAAGTGATGCTGTAATGGTTATGTAGAATATCTGTTTATGCACATAAGCATGCTTTACTCTTTTTTGTAAAGATGGCAGTAGTGTTGAGAGTAGTTTGCTTACACACTTGTGATGTAAAACTTTTTTAAATTGAGGTTTATGTTGAATAGAAGAAATAATATCATGAGCACTTTTCATATGCTTATTATAGCAGGCTTTCTCTTTAGTCTTAATGGGTGTGGTTATAAAGCTGACCCCTATTACCAAAAAGAAGCACCACAAAGTGATGAGAACATAGAGTTTATTTTAGAAAAGAAAAAGTTCGTAAAAGATAATAATGAGAGTTGTAACTAATGTTTAAATATGATGTAATAATAATAGGAGCAGGTGTAGCTGGTCTTTATGCTGCAATGCAGATTCCTAAGAGTAAAAAAGTCTTAATAATTAATAAACGCGAGACTTTTAAGTGTAATACATTCTATGCTCAGGGTGGTGTAGCACTTGCACGAGACAAAGAGGATATTCCTGTTCATATTGAAGATACTCTGAATGCTGGAGATGGACTCTGTGATACATCTGCTGTAGAGATTCTCTCAAAGTACTCTAGAGAAGTTATAGATGACTTGGTGAACAAAGGTTTTCATTTCGACACGAATGAAGCAGGAGAACTTCTCTACACAAAAGAAGCAGCACACTCTTGTGAGCGTATTTTACATGCGGGTGGGGATGCTACTGGACGTTATATGCACCATTTTTTACTCTCTCAAAATCCTCATGCAATGCTTGGAAATGCAAGGGTTGTTGACTTACTCATTAAAGATGGTGTCTGTTATGGAGTGACAGTTTTAGACCATAGAGAGTGCCGTAACATTTATGCAAAAGATGTGATTATTGCAAGTGGTGGAGTGGGTTCTCTCTATGAATTTCATACAAATGCACCCTGCATTAGTGCAGATATACAGGGACTTTGTGTAGAAAAGGGAATTCCTTTAGACAGAATGGAGATGTTACAGTTTCATCCAACGGTGTTTGTTAACAGTAACAATGCCCAAAAAATGCTCCTTACAGAAGCACTTCGTGGTGAGGGTGCCACTATAGAAGATGAAAATGGAAAAAGATTTCTCTTTGAGTATGATGAACGCGGAGAGTTGGCATCGAGAGACATTGTGAGTAAGTCTATTTATCTTTACAAAAAAAAGACAGGAATGCAAGTCTACTTAGTCTTTAAAAATTTTGATGAGAGCTATTTTGAGCAGCGTTTTCCCAACATCTGTACAAACTTAAGAGCTCTGGGGTATGATGTCCCTCAAGCAAGAGTTCCTATTTCTCCAGCATTTCATTATGCTATTGGGGGTATAAAGTGTGACCTTAATGCAAGAGTACCCTCTGTAAAAAATCTTTATGCAGTTGGTGAGGTTGCATCTACAAGGGTTCACGGTGCAAATCGACTTGCATCAAACTCCCTTTTAGAAGGGCTTGTTTTTGCTTCTCGTGCTGTAGAAGATATTTTACAAAATGAACAAGAGAAGAAATTTATATCTTTTGACATCGAATGTGAAGTGATGAGTCTTAAAGATGACAAAGCAAAGAAGAATCAACTACGTAGGATTATGTGGGAAAACGTTTCCATTATTCGAACAAAAAGTGGATTAAATGACGCTTTTGAGTCAATTAATGCTCTTTTAAATGAAAATATTGGTAAACTACTGAAATTTCGTTTATTAACAGCCAGAGAGATAGTTTTAGGGGCACTTTCTAGAAACAAATCAATTGGCGTTCATACAATTTATGAGGAGTAATCATGGAACATGGTTCAGTAGCTGAGGGTGTTGCAGTAGCAGCCCAACATGCAGCCGCAGATGTAAATCTTGCAACAACTTGGGTAGGGTGGTTAAGTTTAGCCGTCTTTGTAATAGCATACTATTTTATTGCTACAGAAGATAAATATGAGGTAAATAAAGCAAAACCTGCACTCTTTGCCGGAACATTTATGTTTATGCTTATTGGTATTTACTATGCTATAAATGGTCTTAATCCAGACCCTTTACATGATGAGTTAGAGCATCTTATTTTAGAGATTGCAGAGATTTTCTTCTTCTTACTTGTTGCAATGACATACATTGAGACACTTATTGAACGTGGTGTATTTGACTTAATGAAGTACAAGCTTGTTTCAAAAGGCTACACATATAAAAAGCTCTTTTGGTTAACAGGTCTTTTAGCATTTTTTATCTCACCAGTTGCAGATAACCTTACTACGGCACTTATTCTCTCAACAGTACTCTTTACTATTGACAAGAAAAACCTTGCGTTTTTAGTACCGGGTGCTATTAATATTGTTGTAGCAGCGAATGCTGGTGGTGCTTGGTCTCCATTTGGTGACATTACTACACTTATGGCATGGACAGCAAACAAGGGACAGTTCATAGACTTCCTTTACCTCTTCCCAGCATCAGTGCTTGGTTGGTTAGTAACTGCATTTTTACTCTCTATGTCAGTTCCATCTGGACAGCCTCCTTTTGATGCAGCTAGTGAGAAAAAACCAGTTGTATTAGATGGTGGTATGGGTGTGGCATACTTAGGTGTTGCTACAATCGTAATGGCTGTTCTTGGTCACCAGTTTTTCCATTTCCCAGCGATGTGGGGTATGATGTTTGGTATGGCAGTTCTTAAACTTTACTCTATCTTTCTTTCAAAAAGTGGGCAGAATGGGTTTAATATTTACGTAAATATGCAAAAAGTTGAGAATGATACACTCCTCTTCTTCTTTGGTATTCTTTCAGCTGTTGGTGCTCTTCACTACTTAGGTTTCTTAGAGTATATTCACGACATGTACTCTCTAGTAGGTCCAACGGTTGCAAACATTGGAGTAGGTTTCCTCTCTGCTGTTGTTGACAATGTTCCAGTTATGAGTGCTATTTTAAAATCATCTCCAGAGATGGATTTAGCACAATGGATGCTTGTTACAATGACTGCTGGTGTAGGTGGAAGTTTAATCTCTTTTGGTTCAGCAGCAGGTGTTGGTGTAATGGGTAGACTACATGGTATTTATACTTTTGGTTCACACATGAAACATGCATGGACAATTTTAGTAGGTTACTTTGTGTCTGTATCTGTATGGTACTTACAGTTTGAAATTTTAGGTCTTTACTAAAAGACACTCTTTTTTATATCTCCTTTTTTGGAGATATAAGCTCTCTTCCTCTTTTATAAATCAAAAATTAATCTTATTTATAGTATTCTTTTAGTATTAATTTATTCTATTTTTTAAAGGTATTCCCAAATGACAAATGTTAGCATTATTGTACTAGATTTTGGTTCTCAGTATACACAACTCATTGCCCGTCGTCTTCGTGAAGATAAAATCTACTGTGAGATTCTTCCTTACCACACTTCTGTAGAGGAAATCAAAGCAAAAAATCCTCAGGGTGTTATTCTCTCTGGTGGACCATCTTCTGTTTACAATAAAGATGCTTATGAGGTAGACCAAGGTGTTTACTCTATGGGTATTCCTATTTTAGGTATCTGTTATGGTATGCAGAGAATTGCTGTAGATTTCGGTGGGAGTGTTGTTCGTTCAGACCATCATGAGTATGGAAAAGCAGAACTTAACATCTTAAACGCAGGAACTGACAAGTGTTCACCACTCTTTACTGATTGTGATGATGAAAGAGTTGTATGGATGTCTCACTCAGATAGAGTAGACGAACTTCCTGAAGGTTTTGAACCTATTGCTATTAGTGCAAACTCTCCATATGCAGCAATTGCAAATGAAGAGAAACGTGTTTATGCAATGCAATTCCACCCAGAAGTACAACACTCAGAAGAGGGTTACCTAATGCTTCGTAACTTTGCAAAAAATATCTGTGGAGTAACAGAAAAATGGAAAATGGAGCACTTCTTAAAAGAGCAAATCAAATCAATTCGTGAAAAAGTTGGTGATGGTAAAGTTCTTTGTGGTTTAAGTGGTGGGGTTGATAGCTCTGTAGTTGCTGCTATGCTTTATGAGGCAATTGGTGACCAACTTATCCCTGTATTTGTAGACAATGGTCTTTTACGTAAAGGGGAACGCCAACAAGTTGAAGAGGTATTTAAAATTAATCTTAAAGCACCACTTGTTGTTGCAGATGCACAAGAACTATTTTTAGGACGTTTAGCTGGTATTAGTGATCCTGAAGAGAAACGTAAGATTATTGGTCATACATTCATTGAAGTGTTTGAGCAAGAAGCAAAAAAACATGATGGTATCAAGTTCTTAGCACAGGGAACACTCTATCCAGATGTTATCGAGTCTATCTCTGTAAATGGTCCATCTGAAGTTATTAAATCTCACCACAATGTTGGTGGACTTCCTGATTGGATGGATTTTGAGTTAATTGAGCCACTTCGTGAACTCTTTAAAGATGAGGTACGTAAAATTGGTTTAGAGCTTGGACTTCCTTCTGAAATGATTAACCGTCACCCATTCCCTGGGCCAGGTTTAGCTATTCGTATTATGGGAGATGTAAATGTTCCTGATTTAGATCTTCTACGTGAGGCGGATGTTATTTTACTTGATGAGCTAAAAGCGAGTGGATACTATGCAAAAACATGGCAAGCATTTGCAGTACTTTTAAATGTAAAATCAGTAGGTGTTATGGGTGATAACCGTACATATGACAACACTGTTTGTGTAAGAGTTGTAGAAGCAGTAGATGGTATGACTGCAACATTTGCACACTTACCACATGATTTACTAGAGAGAATTTCTCGTAGAATCATCAACGAAGTAGATGGAATTAACCGTGTTGTTTATGATATCTCTTCTAAACCACCTGCAACAATTGAGTGGGAATAGTAAAAAACTAACTTAAGAGAGGATGAGAAAATGATTTCAGAACCTGTATATCTTTTCTCTCTCTCCTCTCACCCTTTAGCTACAAGTGTAAACTCTTTAGATATTACACTCTTCAAACCCTCCATAGATTTTTCTCAATATGACTACTTTATTTTAACATCCAAACAAGCTGTTCAAGCACTCAAACAGTATGACAAAGCATCTTATATTCATAAGGGAGCAGTTGCAATTTCTGTTGCTACGGCTAAGAGCTATGAAGCTATAGGTGGTGCTGTGTTAGAGCAGGGTGAGGGGTATGGAGACAACTTAGAGGCTATTATTAAGAAGTACGATAAATCACTCAAATGGCTCTACATTCGCGCAAAAGAGATCGCTTCAGATTTTGCAAAAAACTGTAGAGAAGATGGTTATAACATAGAAGAAGTTGTAGCCTATGAGAGTAGGTGCTCTCAGGCTATTGAGGAGGTTTCTCTTCCATCTCAAGCTGTTCTCATATTTACTTCACCTTCGAGTGTAAAATGTTTTTTACAACATCATACTATTTTACCAACACATAGAGTTATTGTTATTGGGAAAACGACAGCGAAGGCACTTCCTCAAGGTGTGAAGTGTGAACTTCCTATGCAAAAAAGTATAGATAGCTGTCTTGAACTTCTCTTTATAAAATAAACTCATACTTTACTCACTAATTTCTGATATAATTAAAGAAATATTGTTTAAAGGAAGTTAATGAATCTTTTTAAGATTTTCTTATTATTACTCTTTATTTTCACATCGTTAAACGCTGAATATATACGTAGTATAAGACTTGGTTCCTTTCCGACAGAAAAAGCAGCACAAGACTCTTTAGTAAAAGTGAATGAGTTTGTCGCTGAACATGAAAATATTATAGAACTTATGCAAGAGAGAGATTTTGTCTTTAAAGAGAGAAAATCAGGGCGTTACTACATTACACTCGTAGAACCATTTACAGATAGAAAAGTTCTGCAAGAAGTTCTAGATACCCTGCGTTTAGCATACCCAGACATTTATGTAACTCGTTTAAAAACATTACCAAAAAGAGAAGAGACGTTAGATGCAGGCATGGTTGAAAACTTTTCAAAACCCTCGTTAGAAGAAGTAGCAGCTACAGAACCTGAAATTCAAGAAGAAAATTTAAGTGACCTCAGTGAAGTGAGTAGACCTGAACAGACTCTACATGAAGAGGTTGCTGCTTTAGAAGAAGAAATTTCAAAAGAGAAGAGTACTGAACCTTTAGCTGTAATACCAGAAGAACAAGAACCCGAACAAAAAGAGAGTACTACTCCTCTGTACCTCTTTTTTCTTGTAGCAATTTTACTCCTTGTTGTAGGAATTTTACTTTTTTTACTTTTAAAACTAAAAAAGAGAAATGAGCTCTATGCTAATCAAGAGATGATTTACAGTGAAAAACTTGAAAAAGCGATGCTCGATGTCTACGAAAAAGATAAACTACTTTCTCATGTAAGCCATGAATTAAGAACACCAATGACAGCCATTATGGGCTTAACACATCTTATTTTAGAGAGTAAACTCTCAGCTGTTCAAAAAGATTATATTTTAAAAATAGAAGCATCTTCTGAACACCTTTTAAATTTAATTAACGATATTTTAGATGTCTCTAAAATTCAGGCTGGAGAGTTGAAACTTGAGAAGTCAGAGTTTAATATTAACTCCATTTTAGAGTATGTCTTAAGTGTAAACGCAATGCATGCAAAAAGAAATAGTGTTAGCTTTTTTATGAACGTAGATTTAGATGTCCCTTCAAAAGTCATTGGTGACTCTCTGCGTTTAAGTCAGGTTCTCATTAACCTTATTGGAAATGCTGTAAAGTTTACAAACAATGGGGAAGTAACACTTCATGTACGGAAACTCTCAACAATAGGTGAAAACCTAAAGCTAGAATTTGAAGTCTCCGACACAGGTATTGGGATGACACAGGAGCAGGTTGAAAGAATCTTTAACTCCTACTACCAGGCGAATGACTCAACTACGAGAGAGTTTGGTGGAACAGGACTTGGTCTCTCTATATCTAAAGATTTAGTAGAGCTTATGGGTGGAGAAATCCATGTAACGAGTAAAAAAGATGTGGGAACAAGTTTTGTTTTTACTGTTGTTCTTAAATTGAAAGATCCGGAAAATAAACGTTACTACAGACTTCCTTCTGCAACTATGCTCAATAAAAAGATTTTAATTGTAGACTCATCAAACAAAAATGTTATCTCTCTTATTCGTTCTTTAGGCTACTTTAATTACCAAACACACTCTATTCCTTCTTTTGAGGAGTCTGTTTTAGAAGAGGAACTCATTTTTGATATTTTAATTG
>Ga0256843_1001434_pt1 | contig 18873 bp, 17 predicted proteins | sample AlvinellametaG_FD_191572 | JGI IMG/M metagenome (GOLD analysis project Ga0256843, IMG submission 191572) | Pompeii worm associated microbial communities from hydrothermal vent at the East Pacific Rise, Pacific Ocean - Alvinella | ecosystem: Host-associated > Annelida > Integument > Unclassified ... | reverse complement strand
CATCTCCCCCTGAAAGGCCAGATACCCGGCGGGAATCATGATCACTTCGCTGGGAAAGGGAAAAAAGCTGCTCTCCAGAAACATGGCGGCAAAGATCCCGAGATAGCCCCAGGCGTTGACGGTCTGGACGATCCAGTCCACGATGGAGCTCAGCATTCGCTGGACTCCATCGTGGAGATGAATGATGAATGATGAATAATGAATGATTTCGGTTGGCGTTGCTTTGCAACACACTTTTTATCAAATCGTCGCCAAAGGCGCCCCCCTAACCATTCACCTTTAACCATTCATCATTCACCTCAAAGAGGAGTCTCACGACTCCTCTTTGAACGCTCCCATCGACGTCAGCTTTTCGTAGCGTTTCTGAACCAACTCCTCTTTGCTCAGCTCCCGGAGACTCTTGACCGAATCGAGAAAATAGTTCTTCACCGCTTCGGCGGCGGCCTCTTTGTTCCGGTGGGCGCCGATGAGGGGTTCGTCGATGATATCGTCGATGAGGCCGTACTCTTTGAGCGCGTCGGGCGTAATCTTCAGCGCTTTGGTCGCCTGCTCCACTTTGGAGGGATCGTTCCAGAGAATCGCGGAACACCCTTCCGGAGAGATGACGGCGAAGACCGAATAACGCATCATCGCCAGGCGATCCGCCACACCGATGGCCAGCGCTCCGCCGGAACCTCCCTCGCCGATCACGACGGAGACCAGGGGCACCCGGACTCCGGAGAGTTCGAAGAGGTTGCGGGCAATCGCCTCGCTCTGACCCCGCTCCTCGGCTTCCAGGCCGGGATAGGCGCCCGGCGTGTCGATGAGCATCAGGACCGGGATATCAAACTTCTCGGCCAGCTTCACGGCACGCAGAGCTTTGCGGTACCCCTCGGGATGGGGCATGCCGAAGTTGCGACGCAGTTTGTGCTTGGTCCCGCGCCCCTTCTGCTCTCCAATCAACACGGTTCGCTGACCGCCGATCCAGCCCAGATAGCAGAGGATTGCCGGGTCGTCCCGGTACATCCGATCCCCGTGAATCTCCTGGGCATCCTCCATAAGCAGCCGCACGTAGTCCAGAGCGTAGGGACGGTCGGGGTGGCGGGCCAGCTGAAGCTTCTGATAGTCGCTGAGGGAGCCGAAGACCTTGCCGACCTCCTTCTCCAGATCCTTCTGGAGAATCTCCACCGCATCCTGGTCGCCGCGGGCCCGGGCCGCTTCGATATCCTGCTGGATCGCTTCGATCGATTGTTCGAAGTCCAGATAGGTGGCCATAGATCGAGCCTCAGATCTTGCGGAAGATGACGACGCCGTTGGTGCCGCCGAAGCCGAAGGAGTTGCTCATGACCACCTCCAGCGTCGCCTCTCTCGCCCCTTCGGTCACATAGTCCAGATCGCAGTTCTCGTCGGGGGTCGTATGGTTGATGGTGGGCGGGATGATTCCCCGTTCCATGGCCATCAGAGAGATAACCGCCTCGATGGAGCCGGCGGCTCCCAGGCAGTGACCGATCTGTCCCTTGGTGGAGCTGACGGGCGGGCAATTCTCCTTGCCGCCAAAGAGCTCTTTGAGCGCGGCGGTTTCGTTTTTGTCGTTGATGGGGGTGGAGGTGCCGTGGGCGTTGACGTAATCGACCTTGGGATTGCCGGCCATCTTCATGGCCGCTTTCATGGCACGCAGCGGGCCGTCCATGGTGGGGGTGGTGATGTGGTTGGCATCGCCGCTCTCGCCAAATCCGATCAGCTCGCCGTAAATCTTCGCGCCCCGGGCCTTGGCCGCCTCGTACTCTTCCAGGACCAGCGCGCCGGCCCCCTCGCCCATGATGAAGCCGTCGCGCTCCTTGTCGAAGGGGCGGGAGGCGTGTTTGGGATCGTCGTTGCGGGTCGAGAGGGCCTTCATGGCGGCGAATCCGCCGACACCGATCCCGGTGATGGCCGCTTCCCCGCCGACGACCAGCATCCGGTCGGCGCCGCCCAGGAGAATCGTCTTGGCCGCTTCGCTGATGGCATGGGTTCCGGCGGCACAGGCGGTCACCGAACCCAGGTTGGGCCCCTTGAGGGTGTGGGCGATGGAGACGAAGCCTCCCAGCATATTGGCCAGAGCCGACGGGATGAAAAAGGGCGAAATCCGCCGGGGACCCCGGTTTTCGAGAATGATGGAGTTTCGTTCGATGGTCGGCAACCCGCCGATGCCGGAGGCGCAGCTGACACCGAAGCTCTCCCGCTCGATGGAATCGTCGATCCCCGAATCGGCCATCGCCTCGGCAGCCGCTTTGATCCCCAGCTGGATGAAACGATCGGCCTTTTTGACCTCTTTGGCGTCCATCACCGTCGTCGGATCGAAATTCTTTACCTCTCCGGCGATCTTGACGCTGAACTTCTCCGGATCGAAAAGTGTAATGGTGTCGATCCCGCACTCTCCCCGAACGATGGCTTCGAAGGCACTCTCTTTGTCATGCCCCACGCTGTTGATCATCCCCAGACCTGTAACGACGACTCTTCTCACATCGGCTCCTCTTGGACGTAATAGATGCGAACCCTCCGTGGGAGGGCTCGGAACTGCCACGTCCTTCCCCCAAAGGGGAAAAACGTCAGGACTTGTTCTCTTCGATGAACTTGATGGCGTCGGCGACGGTAGCGATCTTCTCGGCTTCCTCGTCGGGAATCTCGATATCGAACTTCTCCTCCAGAGCCATGACCAGCTCGACGACGTCCAGGCTGTCGGCGCCCAGGTCCTCGACGAACTTGGAGTCCTCTTTGACTTCGTCGGGACTGACGTTCAGCTGCTCTACCACTACCTCTTTTACTTCGTCAAGAATTGCCATTCTTTTGCTCCTATCGTTTGAATTACAGGCATTAGTATAACAGAAGTAGTTGAAAAAGCGGATGCGAAAAAGCGGGAACGTCCAAAGTTTGGAACGAAGCCCGAAGAGGCCTCAGCGATCCGAAGGAGAAAGCTTTTGGGGAACGAAGCGGGGGAGCTCACCCTCTGGGCGGACGGCGGCGGGATGCTCATCCTCTCCTTCGCAGCAGTTGAGAAGCGATTTGTCTGGATGGCGGATGAAGTCGTAGCCCCGATAGAGGGTGTATAGGCCGTAGACCACCACCACGATGGCCGCCAGATTGATCATCACCTTGCGGAGGTTGCTCTTGGTAAAAAGTGCGGTGAAAAGCCCCAGCCCCAGCAACGCCGGTACGGTGCTCAGGCCGAAGATCAGCATGACGAATGCCCCCCAGAGCGGACTGCCGGTACTGGCGGCCTCCACGGCGAAGAAGTAGACCAATCCGCAGGGGAGCAGACCGTTGAGCAGTCCCAGCAGATAGAAGCTGTAGAGGGAGCGGTCCCGCAGCACATAGCGGAAGGCCCGCTGATACCAGCCGCTGCGGGAAAAGGAGTGCTCCAGTCGGGTCAGAAACTCGATCCGGCCGATGAGCGAAAGCCCCGCCAGGATCATGAAGACCCCCGCTACGATGGTCAGGATCCCTGTGGCGTAGCCGTTGAAACGGGCCACCCCGCCGATGGCACCGAAGATCGCTCCCAACGTGACATAGGTGGTGATCCGGCCCAGAGAGTAGAGGAGATGGGCCGTCACTTCGTGGGCTTTGTTCCACTCTTTGTCGATCTTGGCGGAGCTGTAGGCGATGACGATTCCGCCACACATTCCCAGACAGTGACCGAAGCTCCCCAGGAAAGCCGCCGTGACGATGGCCAGGATATCGATACCACCCATCTCAGACGCCCAGAAGCTTTTTGCGGATCTTGGGGTTGGTCAGATTCTCGCCCCGGAGCATTCGCAGCCGCATCTCGTCGAAGCCGATACAATCGGTGCATTTCTTCTCCCGGGCGCCGAAGCCGTAGTGCATGGCGGTGGAGTCTTTGACTCCGTACCAGGCTTTGCGGGCATCGACCCAGCGCTTCGTATCGATCGTATGAACCCAGAGTTTCGCCCGGTCCTTCCAGTCGCGGCTCTGGAGCCAGAGGATCATACACCCCGGATCGTCGAAGAACCAGGTCCGCCCGTCGGGAGCGATCACCTCGGCGGCATTCCGCTCGGTTTTGATGAGCATTTTGCACTCGGTATCGTTGGTGGCGTCGAGCTTGATGGGCAGCGGCTTGAAGGCGGTATTGCCCTTGACAATGGTCACCGGCCCCTCCTCTTTGGCCATAGAGACGAAGATCACGGCGATAATGGCGATAAAGAGCAGCGTTCCAAGAATCGGCAGCGCTTTTTTCATAGCAAGACTCCGTTTCGGATATAGTAAACCCCAACATAGAGGGAGCATAGTAGCACAAAGAGGCTAATCAGCCCCAAAGCGATCCGGGAGAGACGGTCGGTCTCCACTCCGATCCCCAGGCGCAGCAGGCCTGCCACCAGGCCCAGGAAAACTCCGCCGAAGAGAAAGCCCCAGATGAAATAACCGACATACCAGTACTCCTTCTGGAGCATACAGAATGGACATTTGTGGGTAGGCAGCTCATAGACATAGGTGCCGAAAAAGTAGACCACCGCATAGTAGGCGACGAAGACGAAGAGCCCGTAGCCAAGGATCTGCAGCAGCGTCTGCCGGGCCAGGGTCGCCGCCACCGTCAGGGCATAAAGCAGATAGAAGAGCAACAGCAGTTTGGGGATGTCCAAACCGAAGGGAAGCGGATTGGCCCCCTCCAACTGACCGAAGAGCGCCGAACAACAACTGACGGGGCGGTTCAGGTCGATGTGGGTAAAGTAGGCCCAATCCATCCAGAGCTCTACACTCACGAGAGCGAAGATCAGTAGAAAAAGCAGGCTTTTCAGGCGGAACCATGGGTAGCGTTTCGCCTCCAGATCGTAGTGGTTCAAAGCGATCCAGAGGATCAGCAGAAAGAGGATCAACAGCTTGAGAAAGAGCAGCGGCAAACCGTAGCCGTTGGCGCTGATCACCCCCGCGGCGCACATGGCGCCGGGGACCAGGTCACTGAGCCGGTCAATCCCGAAGACAAAAAAAGGCAAGAGGAGGAACTTGAGGGCAAAGGCCGCCAGCAGAATCGTCATGACCAGATAGGCTCTTCGTTCCAGAGCGTATTGCTCTTCGGTACTTTTATCGAAATTCCAGCGCCAGAGAATATGCACCGAAACCACGGCGGCCAACGCCATCAGCAACCACAACACCCCCTCGCTGAGGAGGTAGACGATGGTGTGGGGGTTGAGCAATATGGGGTTCATCGCCTCCCTCCAAGGAGAGGAGTGAAGAGTTTCGGTTGGCGTCGCTGCGCAACGCCTCTTCCCGATAAATGATGAATGATGAATGATGAACGGCTTCGGTTGGCGTCGCTGCGCAACACCTCTTTCTTGAGACTTGCGACTTGCGACTTGCGACTCACTTCTCTCAACGCTAAACGCTCAACGCTCAACACTCCCCTACATACTGCACACCACTCACTGCGCACCAGGTTCCTCGGTTGCTCGGTTGCTTGATTGTTCATTGTCTGATGCTTCCGTTCTCCATCTCCACGATCCGTACGGGGAAGCTCAGCTCCTCGAAAATCGGGTCGTGGGTTGCAATGAGAATGGTCTTGCCCAGGTCGTGGAGCTGGGCAAGAATCTCCAAAAAACGCCGGGCGTTGGCGCGGTCGAGATTGGCGGTAGGCTCATCGCAGAGAATAATCTCCGGATCGGCCGCCAGGGCCCGGGCGATGGCGACACGCTGTTTTTCTCCGCCCGAAAGGCGTCCGGCGCTTTGCTCGGCCTTGTGGGCGATGTTGGCCAGAGCCATGGCCCGGTCCACCCGCCGCCGCAGCTCCTCCATCGTCAGTCCCATCGGGATCAGCGGCACCGCCACATTGTCCCGGGCGCTGAAATGCTCCATCAGATTGTAGTGCTGAAAGATCATCCCGAGATGTTGCCCCCGAAAGCGGCTCAGATGCCGGTCGGGAAGTTTGGCGATCGGCTCGCCCTCCACCCGAAGCTCCCCGCTGCTGGGATGATCCAGCCCCGCGATGATGCTCAGCAGCGTCGTCTTGCCGCTGCCACTGACGCCCCGCAGGATCACACACTCCCCCTTCTCCACGCTCAGATCGATATCTTTCAGGGCGTGGAACTTCTCCTCTCCGGAATCGAAATGGCGGTTGAGGCCGCGAATCTCTATTATTTTCATCGGTATTCTCCCGATGAAAATAGAGTGAATAGTGAATAGTTAATAGTTAATAGTTTCGGATTGTGTTGCTGCACAACACTTATATTTATATTAAAATCGTCGCCAAAGGCGACACCGAAACGACTGCACACTGCGCACTGCGTACTGCGCACTATTTTTGCGAACGCAAAAATCATAACATCGCCTCCTTGGGATCGGTGACAGCGATCCGCCAGACCGGAATCAGCACCGCCGCGATAAAACTGACGGCGAAAAGCAGAAAGATCGAAGTCAACACCGAAAGGTCCAGAACGGGAATCAGTCGCAAGTGTGTTCCGACCATACCGCTTCCCAGAAAGATCTGTCGCAGTAGCGGCGCCTGGAGTCCGAAGACATAGAAGTAGGCCAGACCGACCCCCAGGACAAAACTGGCCACCACCACAGAGAGGGTCTCGTAGAGCTTGAGCCGCAATACATCGCCGATGCTCCACCCCAGAGCCCGGAGGATGCCGATGGAACGTTTCTCGTGGGAGAAGACCTGACTGGTCCGCTGATAGAGAATCAGAACGAAGGCCAGCAGAACGATCAGATACAGTACCAGAAAGAAGCCCCCTTTGTAATCGAAGAGCCGGGTATAGGCGGCCCGGTTCTCCTTTTTGGAGATGATCCTCAGGTCGTAGTGGAGCGCCGCCACCTTGTCCTCGATATTGCTCCATTCGCTCTCGTTGGGGACGTTGAAAGTGATATCGGTACTCTCATCCTCCTTCAGTCCCAGAACCCGGCGGGCCAGTTCGATCGGCATCAGTACCATATCGTCGCTCACCAGTTCACTGCCTGAAGGCAGCAGGCCGAAACGCTCCACTTTCAGGAATTTCCCCTCGGGAGACAAAAAACTGAAACTCTTGGGATAAAAGTGCCCATCCATCCATCGGGCCACCTCGGCGCCCACCAGCATCTTCTCACCCGAGAGAAATTGTCGCAGATCGATCCCCTCCATCAGCTTCGCCAGGGCCTTCTGGCTCTGATCCTCCAGAAAATCGATCCCCACCACCAAAAAGGGATCGAGTTTTGGCTTGGGATAATAACGGCCCCAGACCCGGGGCGCGACCCGACTCACTCCGTGCAGTGCCGCGATCTCGTCCACCCACTCCTCCGGTACCGGCAGCAGATGGTCCCCTCGGACCCGCTGCACCACAAAATCGGGTTCACTCTCCAAAGCCCGGCTCAGGGAACTGTGAAGTGACGATGAGATAAAGAGCGTCGACGCCAGCAAAAAGAGCAGCACCACCGAAAGAGCGATTACCCCCAGGTGCTTGCGCCGTTCACCGAAAAGCCCCAGTGTCAAAAAGTGGAAAAAGGGACTATTTCCCATAGAGATCTCCATAGACGAAATTCTGCCGCTCGGGAGAGAGCAGCTCGGGTGTCGCCGGGTTGAGCGAGGCTTCGAAGCGCCGCAGCCTCGGCTCGTACCACGCCGCGTGCAGCGCCGGCGACGCCAGACCCGTCACCGCCACGGTCCGGTCGATCCGTGCCTGAAGACCGCTGCGATCCGTCAGGAGGTAGTGCAGCAAAACCCCCGCCAGAAGCAGGATCAGCACGCCGGCAGAAACGTAAAAGGCGCGAATCATGGAAAAAGCCTCCGGCTTTGCTCAGTGAATAGTGAAGAGTTAATAGTTAATAGTTTCGGTGGGCGTTGCACAGCAACGCCTCTTTCTTGCGACTTGTGGCTTGTGACTTGTGACTGAAGACACTCAACACTAATCATTATATTCGATCCCGTCCAGCGCCATGACCATCTTTGGCGTAATCTCATCGAAACGGACGATCCGGTCGCCGCCGTGGTCTTTGATGAAATCCTTCGCCTCCTGCTCGGTTTTGAAGGGGATCAGCTCGTTCCCCATGGGACCGTAGAGCTTGGAGCCCAGGACATAATAGGCCTCTTTCGCCGGAATCGCTTCGAGGGTATAAAAGTCGGTGACATCCATCTTTTCGATCTTTTTCCGGTCGTAGGGGAAATCACCGTCGAAGATATAGTACTTCATCATATCCTTGACCCCGTCGAAGTAGTGTTTCTTTCCGTCCACCACCATCTCCGCAGCCCACTTGGGATATTTGGCGACAAACATTCCGCAGACAGGACATTTGGCACTTTTGGGAACCTGGATCTCTTTATCAGCGTGGGAATGGGCGACCACACCGCCGGCCCGGAGGAACATCGCCAAAGCCTCCATCTTTCTCCGACTCAGGGGCGGGCAGGCACCGCTGCGCTCCACCGCTTTGGCGATGGCTTCCACCGATTCGTTCTCGGAAGCCTTGGGAAGCTTTTCATGCGTGCAGAGCTTCAGGGCGATCTTCTCACCCTTGGCCACCAGCCGAGCGTATTTGGCGGCGGAAATCCCTTCGGAAGCCCAGAGAACTGCCCCAAGCAAAATAAAAGTTGAAATTATATTTCTCATAAGGTCATCCTATGATTTAAGTCGGATTATTGTATCAGAAATTGGAAGTTTTGGAGATGATCCATATCATAAAAACGACGGCGGAAGCCGTCGAATCCTTCCGGAGCGAACTCCGGAGAGGCTTTAACGGCTCTTGAGGTAAAGACCGACTGCCTGGAGGGGTTTGCCTTTGAGGCCGGGACAGGAGTTGTGCTGTTTGATATAGGCTTTGGCTTCCGCCGCGGTGGCAAATTTCTCTTCGATGGGTTGGCACTTGTTCTTGTAGATCATTTCACCCTTCTTGGCCATCATCCCCTGACGCTTGGCGATCATCGCCGCTTCTTTGTCGAAGTTGGCCTCCGCCATCTTCAAGACCTCGGCATAGGGCAGAACTTTTCCGCCGTACTCTTTGGCGAATTTCTCGGCGGCTTCTTTGGTCCCGAAAGCGTACTTGCTGACCTTACTCATGGTGGCGGGCTTGGAACTGCCGACAACATACCAGGCCTTTTCAGCGGGAATGAACTTCAGAGTACTGTTGTCCACCACTTGTACATCGGTAACCTTTTTACCGGACTTCATCTCTTCGACCAGACAGTGAATCGAGCAGAACTGCTCCATCTTGCCGTCGACCTTGGCCGCATGGTTGGTCCGATAGAACATTGGCAGCGTCATTCCGCATTTGGGACAGAACATCTTGGCAGGACCGGTCTGAAGGATCTGGGCCTTGTCCATGGGAACCATCCGGTAATTCTTGGGCATATGCTTGCCCTGCCCCATTCCTTTGCCCTGTTCCATGCCCATGCCGGCATTGGCCAGACTCATCATTCCCAGCACAACGGCTGCAATCATCAGAACTCTTTTCATTCATTGTCTCCTTGGTATTTGGTGAGAAAGTGATTTTAGGAAGTCAGTGTTAATTAAGTGTTAAATGTTCCTCCTTTTTGAGGATCTTTTTAATGAATTCAAAAATTTTATCGTCATCCATCCTGCCAGTCACCAACAAACCGGATTCAAAGAGAACCAAAATATATAAGAATTATTATTCTAAGATTTTTTAACCTTGAAGCTTTTTATGATCATTTAACGATTTTTTAACACTTTTTAGATTATAATTTTTTTCGTAAACATAAAAACCCCAAGGAGGAAAGAATATGAATAAAGCCCTTTTGAGTCTGAGTATGGTCGCTGCCATCAGTTTGAGCGCCAGTGCCGGAGAGCTGATGGATATGGCCAAGAAGGCGGGCCTCAAGCCCATTCCCCAGGACGAAGCGACCCTGATGAAGATGATCGACAACCCCAAAAACCCCGTCACCGCCAAAAAGGTTGAACTCGGGAAAAAACTCTATTTCGATCCCCGTCTGAGCAAAAGCGGACTCATCAGCTGTAACACCTGCCACAACCTGGCCACCGGCGGTGTCGACGGCGTCGGACCCGCCACCGGGCATATGTGGCGGCACAATCCCCACCATCTCAACTCTCCCACGGTCTACAACGCCGTCTTTGCCGACAAGCAGTTCTGGGACGGCCGCAGTCCCGATCTGGAAGATCAGGCCCAGGGTCCCATGCAGGCCTCTCCCGAAATGGCGGCCACCAAGAAGCACGTCGAAGAGGTGGTCAACTCGATGCCCGAGTATGTCAAAGAGTTCCAGGCGGCCTACGACAACCCCAAGATGAAGCCTACGTTCAAAGATGTGGCCGATGTCATCGGTGACTTCGAGCGGACCCTCGTCACCCCCAGCCGCTACGACGACTACCTCAACGGCAACGAAAACGCCATGAGCAAGGAAGAGAAAGAGGGCATGAAAATCTTCATCCAGAAAGGTTGCGCCGCCTGCCACACCGGTGTGGCTCTGGGCGGAGGCATGCAGCCCTTCCCCGTTGCCGGCAAATACAAATACGCCAACGTGGGCGACTTCAAAGGGGACAAAAACGGAATGGTCAAAACCCCGACCCTGCGCAATATTCTCGAAACCCGTCCCTACTTCCACAACGGCGCGGTCTGGGATATCAAAGAGGCGATCCAAATCATGGGCGAGACCCAGCTCGGCACCAAAATCAGCGACGAGGAAGCGTCAAAAATCGCCACCTTCTTCGGCGCCCTCACCGGCAAGAAGCCCAAGGTCGAGTACCCCATGCTGCCCGCCAGCACCGACAAGACGCCCAAACCCGACCTCAACTAACATCATCCATGTGTCCCGGAGTCCAGCTCCGGCGACGTTCCCCATACTTCTCTTCGATCCAAAATATAATAGCTTTCACCTCATTCGTCCCGCATCATTCGGGTTAAACAAAATGGTCAATGAAATTGCGAGCGCCACCTCGAAAGATCCACCTGTCCCATTTTTACGCGAAACGATGATAGAATCAAATCCAATCGGATAAGACAAGGTGGAACCGGATCGAAGCCTTTATCGAATCACTCAAAGTCCGAAGGAGCAGGAAACAATGCACTATTGTACCGGGGCCGATATCGGGACAACTGCCATCGAATACGAAGAGACGAAACGCGAAGCCTAAGCTATGTTTGAGAGGATCCTGCGCTTTTCACTCGACAACTACCGGGTCAACTACGCGATCTTTTTCCTCATTATCGCTCTGGGGATCACCGCCTACCGGCAGCTCCCCAAAGAGCTCTCCCCCACCATCGAACCCGACTCGATAAGCATCCGGGGCCACTACTCCGGGGCCTCCATCGACAGCCTCAACACCATGGCCGTCGGCGAACTGGAGGCGGAGATCCGCAACATCGACGGCATCAGGTCGATCACCTCGCTCATTACCCCGGGGCAGTTCCGGATCATTGCCGAGCTGGAACACGGCGTAGACAAGGATCGGGTCGCCAAAGAGATCGAAGACGCCGTCAAAACCACTCGTTCCAACCTCCCCTCCGATATGGACGAGCCCACGGTCCGCAGCGTCGCCCACACCCGCAGCCTCATGCACATCGCCGTCCTCTCCGGAGGGATCCCCCGCAACGAGCTGGTCAAACTGGCCAAAGAGTTGCGTAAAAAACTCCTCGCCATCCGGGACGTCTCGGAGGTGACCATCTACGGAGATTCCGAGGAGTTCTACGAAATCGCGCTGGATCCCAAACGGCTCGGAGCCTACGAACTGGAGATCGATCCGGTAATCCGGGCCCTTTCGGAGCTGAGCTACATCCAGCCGCTCGGACAGATCGAGGGCAAACGCCGGCAGTTCTACCTTTCGGCGGAGAACCGGGAGCGCTCCGCGGCCGAGATCGCCGATACGATCCTCAATATCGGCGGCGCCAGTATCCGCCTGGGGGAGATCGCCACCATCACCAAACGCCTGAGCGACTCCCGGACCCTCGCCAGCATGAACGGCAGGGACGCCATGACCCTGGCGATCCATCAAAATCCCAAAGGAGACGCCCTCGTCCTGGCCAAAGAGGTCAAGAAACTTTTGGCCCACACCAGGATCCCCGGCGTGGAATTCCAGGTGCGCCGGGACCAGTCCCGAATCATCCGGGACCGGCTCAACATCGTCCTCTCCAACATCCTCTTCGGCATTCTTCTCATCATCGGCCTCATGACCCTGCTGATCAATGCCCGGCTCGCCTTCGTCATCGCCCTGGGGATCCCCACCTCCTTCATCATCGGGGCGATCTACTTCTATCTGGCGGGCTACAGCATCAACGTCAACTCCCTCGTCGGGGTCCTCATCGCCATCGGGATCATCGTCGACGACGCCATCGTGGTGAGCGAAAACATCCAGCAGTACATCCAGCGGGGCTACCCGCCCAAAGAGGCGGCCTTCCTGGGGACCAGGGAGATGGCCAGACCCGTCACCATCGCCTCGGTGACCACCCTCTTCTCCTTCATCCCGCTGCTGATGATCAGCGGCCGGCTGGGAGAGATCATCCAGCTGATCCCTATCGCCCTGAGCGCCCTGGTGATCGCTTCGCTGCTGGAGTCCTTCTTCTTCCTCCCGGTCCACGCCGCCCACCTCCTCAAGCCCGGCACCCCCGTGCGCTCCTGGGAGCGGGTCGACCGGATCTACCTGAGACTCCTGCGCTTCCTGGCCCGCTACAAGCGGAGCTTCCTGACGGTTTTCCTCCTGGGGACGCCGATCCTGATCGCCCAGCAGGCGAGCCACGCCCGCTTCCAGATGTTTCAGCGCTTTGACGCCGACTCCGTAAATATCACCTTCAAAGCCCGCAGCGACACCACCCTGGAGGAGTCGCTACACATCATCCAGACCATCGAGCGGGATCTGCTCAGGGAGCGCAAACGCTTCGCCATCAGACAGATCAGCTCCACCGCCGGCTACCGCCGCAGCGCTACAGGCAGCCGGGAAAAGTATCCCTACGTCGGCTACCTCTCCATCGAGCTCTATGCGCGCAAACCCGACAACTTCGTCGACCGGTATATCACTCCGCTGCTCAGTTTCTACACAAGCGACACGCCCAAGATCCGGGAACGCTCCAGCCAGGCGATCTCCCGGGATCTGCGCCGCTGGCTGCGCAAGCAGCGCTACAGGGAGCGCTTCGGCCTGCGAACTCTGACGGTCCTGGAGCGGCGCATGGGCCACACCAAGTCCGACATCCGCATCGGGGTCATCAGCGACGACTGGCAGAAGGCCCTCCGGGCGGCCCAGAGAATCGAAGCGGCCCTGGGGACAATCAAGGGACTCAAGTTCTACGGGGACAACATCAAGTTCGGGGTGGGTGAGATCAAGGTGGAGATCAACAGTTACGGCCGCCGCCTGGGGGTGACTCCCCGCTTCGTGGGCGAGTATATCTCCCGCCTCTACCTCCCCCGCAAGGTGGGCGTCGTCTACAACGGCAGGGAGCTGCTGGACATCAAGGTCAACTCCCTGGACAAAGACGACCTCGAAGCCTTCGAAAACCTCCGGATCCAGCTCAGGGACGGCCGCTACGTCCATCTGCGGGATATCTGCACTCTCAGGCGGGTCAAATCCCTGGAGCGCCTGGTCAAGGACGACGGGGATACCACCTTTTACGTCTTCGCCAACGTCGATCCCAAAATCATCACCGACGGGGAGGTGCTCGAGAGGCTCAAACCCGTCATCGACGAGCTGAAAAAAGAGGGGATCCGCTTCCGATTCCGGGGAGAAGCGGAGCAGAAGCGCACCCTGAGAACCGAGATGATCCTCGCCTCCGCCCTGGCGATCGTCCTGATCTTCATCTCCATGCTCTGGCTCTTCGACTCGGTCCGCGACTCCCTGATCGTCATGTCGGTGATTCCCCTCTCCTTCGTCGGGGTCTTCGCCGGCCACACCCTCATGGGGCTCGACATTTCGCTGCCCTCCCTCATCGGGGCCCTGGGGCTCGCCGGGGTCATCGTCAACGACGGGATCATCATGATGACCACCATTAAAGCCGCCCGAAGCGTCCAGGAGCTCTTCGAGCTGGCTTCCCGCCGCCTGCGCCCCATCGTCCTGACAACGCTGACGACGCTGCTGGGGCTCTCCCCCCTGATCTTCTTCGCCGGCGGCCAGGCGGCGGCCTTCCAGCCCATCGCCGTCTCCCTGGGCTTCGGCCTGCTCTGGGGAACCATCCTCAACCTGCTCTATCTTCCGATCTTCTACCTGGTCGTCGCCGGACGGAAAGGAAAACTCCACGTCGATTCAGGGGGCTAATCCCCGGTCATCATCCCCGATCCGACCGGATCCCTCCTTTTTGGAGAAGACTTTTCACAACTCTTTTCAGATTTAACACGCCCTTAACACCTCATTGTTAATAATCCGTTCATCAATATTCACTCGGAGAGGAAAAATGAAAAAAACCCTGTTGTTATCACTGTCTGCCGCCACCGTATTGATGGCCGAACCCGCCGCCGATCTGGGGGAGATCGACGTCAACGCCAGCTTCGAAAGTGCCGTGATCAAGGATGTCAGCGGTGAAGAGGTCCGCTCTGCCGATGTCGCCGCCGCGCTGACCCAGAAACTGCCCTCCGTGGACCTGGTCCGCCGCAGCGCCATCGCCAACGACATCATCGTTCGCGGCATGAAAAAGGACAACATCTCCGTCACCATCGACGGCATGAAACTCTACGGCGCCTGCCCCAACCGGATGGATCCTCCCATCTCCCATGTCCTGGCCAACAATATCGAATCGATCGAAGTGGTCGAAGGTCCCTACGACGTCACCCAGCCCGGCGCGCTGGGCGCCTCGGTCAAAGTCAAGACCCTCGAACCCTCCGAAACGTTTCAGGGCAATATGAATCTGGGACTGGGAAGCTGGGGCTATACCAAACTCTCCACCTTCCTCAGCGGCGGAGCGGGAGATTTCCGTTTCGAACTGGGTCTCTCCACGGAAACCAGCGACCAGTACAAGGACGGAAGCGGCCGGACCATGGCCGAGCAGCTCGACGACTACATCAAGACCCATCCCTCCGTCGCACCTTTTGCCTACATGGACAAAGATCTCAAAGCCTATACCAAGTCGACTCTCATGGGCAAGATCTACTGGGATGTAACCGAAAACTCCACCCTGAAACTCGGCTATACCGCCAACCGCAGCGATGACGTCCTCTACCCCAACAGCAAAATGGACGCCGACTACGACAACTCCGATCTCTTCGACGCCAGCTATGAGATCCGAAACCTCGGCGCCTGGTCCGACAAACTGACGCTTCAGTACTACCGCACCAAGGTCGATCATCCCATGTCGACCCGCCTGCGCAAAGCCTCGATGGGGACGATGGGGATCGTCAAGCACTGGCTCCAGACCCGGGTCGACGGCGCCCGAATCGTCGACAACTTCACCCTCGGAGAACACGCGATGGAGGGCGGTCTGGAGTTCAGCCGGCGCAACTGGGACGGCAAGTACTACATGCACGATACGCAACCTTTTCCCGCGCCCAAACTCCACAGCATCTACGACGTCGATACCGACGACTACGGCGCCTATCTGAAGGATCACTACGTCATGGGCGACATTACCTGGGATCTCGGGATCCGCTTCGACCATGTCAAGACCAAAACCCCCAGGGCCGGCGATCCCGACCGCACCTTCAACGGAGCGGGCGGCAATATCATGGCCAGCTACCGGGTCAACGAAACAGTAACCCTCTTCGCCGCCACGGGAACCGCCATGCGGGTCCCCGATCCCAAGGAGCTCTACTATCGCAACAAAATGGGGGTCTCCATCGGCAACCAGGATCTCGATCCGGTCCGCAACTACGAGGTGGACGCCGGGGCGGAGTTCGCCCTGGGGGATGCCAGCCTCCGGGTCAAAGGCTTCTACAACTACCTGAAAAACGATATCCTGCTCAACAGCTCCCTCAACGGCGGAGCGGGCAAATATGAAAACGTCGACGCCTACCTTTACGGCGTGGAACTCAGCGGTACCTATACCTGGAGCGCGAGTCTCTACTTCGACTCCAGCCTCAGCTGGACCCGCGGCAGGAAAAAAGACCCCCTCACCGGACAGAGCGATACCGATCTGCCCGACGTGGCGCCGCTGCACTTCATCGCCGGCGCCACCTGGATGCCCTGGGAGGATACGACCCTCCGGGCCGAGTTCATCGCCTCTGCCCGCTGGGACAAGATCGACAGCGACAACGGCGAGCAGGTTATCGGCGGCTGGGGAATCGTCAATCTCAAGGCCCAGAAGAGCTGGGGCGAGCATCTGGAGCTGACTGTCGGGATCGACAACCTTTTCGACAAGACCTATGCCGTCTCCAACACCTACAAGGATCTGATCCTCATCAACGGCGGGATTCCCATGGTTCTCAACGAACCCGGCCGCTACGTCTATACCAACATCCGCTACAAGTTCTGATTCCCCTCCCGCCGGGGGATTTTATCTTCACTCAGCCATGCCTCTTCTTTTCCGCGACAGACGATCTCCCGTGCTTTTGCCCGCATCATGTCCGTCTAAAGGATTCCGTCCCATCGGAGGCAACGCTTAGAGACTCCGGTCCTCTCCCGAAGCGCAGCCGATAAACGCGTCTTTTTTACGGATGACAGTGAAAAACGCCCCCGGCAAAGGGCCCGGGATCCCCCCAAAACACCGACAGAATCGAGACGACTTCTCCCCCCGGATAAAACCCTCCGTCCTCTTTCTGCCAGGCGGTAATTTATACCGGGAGCACCGTCTAATGCAACCGGTACCTCAGGGTGACACTCATTCTTCGGGGCAGACTGATACCGGCACTCCCCACATTGACGGGAAAAGCGCGACGGACGGCTGAACGGGCGGAAGCCGCAAAAATCCGGGGGCCGCTGACACTGATTCCCCGGACACCTCCGCTGCGCGTAATCGTGAAACTGACCCGGACCACCCCCTGCATGCGCCGTCGCTTCGCCACGGAAGGATAACTTTTGTTCCGGGCAATCCGGCGTTTGATCTGCGCCAAAAGACGATTGACGTTTCGACTGCCTCCTCTCCGTGCCCGGGAACGGGCCGAGGCCCGGCTGGCGGCATGACGTTGGGCTTTTCGGCTCTTTTTTCTGTGCACACGGCGTTTTTTGATATGTTTTTTTACCGGTTCACTGGGACAACACTTCAGATCCAGCGCTTTCTTGGGATCGACAGGATCCAGCGGTTTGAAGCGGGGAAGCTCCTCGGTCGGTTGCGTTTCTTCCACCGGATCGGGAAGCGGCTCCTCCACCGCTTCGGGCTGCACCTCTTCCATCTTCTGAGGTTCCGGCGGCGGAGGCTCTTCGATCTGCGGTTCCGGCGGCGGGGGCGTTTTCTCCTCGGGTTGAGGCTCCGGTTCAGGTGGAGGAGTCGGTTCCGGTTCCGGTTCGACCTTCTCGGGTTCCTCTTTTTCCGGAGGTGCCTCCTGGGCCCGGGAGGCTTCCGAGGCCTCACTGTTGACCTGCTGCTGAGCGTCCTCAAAACTCTCATCAGGAGAGACGAGCGTCACCGTCGTACTCTGAAACTCCTCTGCAATCGTCGCCGCCTTGTCAAAGACCCACCAGATTCCCGTTCCGATCATCCCGTAGATCAGTGATGCGTAGAGGAAGGCGGCGATTTTTCTCATCGGGTCGTAACGATATTGATTTTGTTGAATCCCATCTTCTTCAGCAGATCCAGAACTTCGACAAAATGTTCATAACTCGCTTTTTTGTCACAGGAGAGAAAGACCGGACATTTGCGCTCTTTGCTCTCCAGGGCACTTCCAAGATTGATTACGGTGCACTTGGATTCGTTCAGATAGACATCCCCATCCTGAGAAATGGTGATTTTGAGTTTCTGATCCCGGGGAAACTCTTTGGCGCTTTTGCCCTGGGGAAGTTCCAGAGGGATGACCCCTTTGGCGATGAAGGTCGCCGTCGTCAGGACGATCACCAGAAGCACCAGCATGATGTCAATCATCGGCACGACATTGATGCCGTCAAATTTTTTAAGCTGCATCTTTTTGGAGAATCTCCCAGCGATTGAGGAGCACTTCGATCCGACGCCCCACATGATTGTAAAAAAACATCGAAGGAATCGCCACCACCAGACCCATTGCCGTCGCTTTGAGCGCCAGAGAGAGGGAAGTCATGATGCTTCCGGCATCCATCTGTTGCGTCTGCCCCAGCAGGTAAAACGTGATGATAATTCCCACGACAGTCCCCAGAAGCCCTACATAGGGCGCGTTGGAACCCACGGTGGAGATCAGGGTGGTATTGGCGGTCAGATCGTTCTCCAGCGCCTCTCGATGCCGGTAGGCGCTCAGATCGATCTTGCGGAAAAAAAGCAACCGCTCCAGATAGGCCCACAAGGCGACAAATCCCATCAGAGCCAGGACTCCCATCACCCCCCAATCCACCAGTTCCTTGGCCAGTGTTATGTCCATGCTCCCTCCTCATTTACCTGAACTTTTTCAAAACGATACCCAACTCCGCGCACATTGACAATATATGAGCCGAAATATTTCTTCAATTTGGCGATATAGACCCGAATCGCGCCATAACTCGCCTCTTCGGAGGTACTCCACAACGTCGCGACGATCCGCTCCGTCGAAACAGTCTGTCCCCGATTTTGGAGTAGAAGTACCAGAAGCGCAAAGACTTTCCGCCCCAGATCAATCTCTTCATCCCCGCGAAAAACTTTGTGACGCCCCAGATCGATCTGATAACCGTCGATCTCATAACTCTCCGGTCCCATACAGCGACGCAGCACGGCCCGGATGCGCAGCAAAAGCTCCTCCAGATCCACCGGTTTACGCAGATAGTCATCGGCTCCATGCCGCATCCCCTGGATCAAAGAGGCGCGATCTTCCCGGGAAGTCAAAAAAATTGTCGGGGTCTCGTCCCCGCACTCCCTCAGAGATTTCAACAGCTCCAGGCCCGTCTGCATCGGAAGATTGATATCCAGAAGATAGAGGTCGAAGCGTTCCTGATAACACTGTTCCAGAGCACTGCGGGCGTC